>ENA-OROL01002401-OROL01002401.1-human-gut-metagenome-genome-assembly--contig:-NODE-2401-length-13080-cov-4.745029_pt1 | contig 13080 bp, 10 predicted proteins | sample MGYA00242128_ERZ509048 | MGnify/ENA primary metagenome ERZ509048 (study PRJEB26280, sample SAMEA2338750) | human gut metagenome | biome: human gut; feature: human-associated habitat; material: faeces...
GAGCACGCCCTCGCCGCGCTTGGCTATAAGGATATGGCAGTCGGGCATCGGCGCGCATGGGGTCAGCCGCTCGCCTATACCGCGTGCCAGCGCCGTGCCGCCGTCAAGGCAGAAGGGCACATCGGCGCCGAGACGCGCGGCAAGCGCGTGCAGCTTTTTATCGTCAAGCACGCCGTCGTATATCGCATTCAGCGCATAAAGCACTGCGGCACCGTCGGTGCTGCCGCCCGCAAGCCCCGCTGCTATCGGGATGCGCTTTTCTATCACTATATCCGCGCGCGGCTCGCTGCCGCTTTCCGCAAAGAAAAGCGCCGCGGCGCGGTAGGCTATGTTCCTTTCGTCGGTATAAAGCCCGCCGCATTCCAGGCGTATCCCCTCGGGGACCTCTTCTCCCGCGCACACGGTAACGGTATCGCAGAGAGTCACCGACTGCATCACACTTTCGATGTCGTGATATCCGTCGGCGCGCCGCGCGCCGACCTCAAGGAACAGATTTATTTTTGCATTTGCATTTATTCTGATTTTTTTCATCTGCCGAACTCTTGTTTTTACTGTCCCGCAGGGACAATTAATAATACCATATTCCGCCCGCTTTTTCAAGTGGCAAACACAAAAAAGAAAACAAAACACGGCAGAGACCGCCCGCACGGGTCGTCTCTGCCGTGTTTTATATATTATTTGGAGCCTTCCGCGCCGAAAATGCTGAGCTGCTGTGCTCTTCTTTCGGCGTTGTATTTATCGAGCAGCGCGTGGATCTTCTTTACGGGGTCGAGGATGAGGCTTATCGACTCGTCGTGATTCAGCGTATCGATGATGTAGGATACATACTTGCACATATTGACCTCGACGTACCACGGACGCGTCTTTATATCCGGGTCGGTGTAGATGAGGTTGGTGGTGAACACCTTGTCGAACAGACCTTCCTCATACGCGCGGTCAAAGCCTTCAAGTCCGTTTGTGAAAAGTCCGAAAGTTGCAAAGCTGAATATGCGCTTTGCACCGCGGCTCTTTATCTGACGTGCAACGTCAAAGAAGGATTCGCCCGAGGAGATCATATCGTCAACGATGATGACATCCATGCCGGTGAGGTCTCTGCCGAGGTACTCGTGAGCAACTATGGGGTTGCGACCGCCGACGACGCGCGAATAATCGCGGCGCTTGTAGAACATACCCACGTCAAGACCGAGAACAGACGAAAAATACATGCATCTGCCCATCGCGCCCTCGTCGGGCGAGATGATGATGAGCTTGTCGTTTTCGAATTCGATATCGGGGACCACGCGCACGAGCGCCTTGGTCATCTGATATGTCGGGCGGTAGTTGTCAAAGCCCATAAACGGCACCGCATTCTGCACGCGGTCGTCATGCGCATCAAAAGTGATAAGGTTGCGCACGCCGATGGTCTCAAGCTCGCGCAGCATCATTGCACAGTCAAGCGACTCACGCGAGGCGCGCTTGTGCTGTCTGCCCTCATATAGCATGGGCATTATGACCGAAATGCGTCTTGCCTTGCCCTCGACCGCACCGACGATACGCTTAAGGTCGGCATAATGGTCGTCGGGGCTTTTTTCGTGAGCCTTACCGCGCATTTTATAGGTAACGCCGTAGTTGAACATATCGCAGATGATGTAAAGATCAAGCCCGCGCACCGAACGGGTGACCATTCCCTTTGCTTCTCCGCTGCCGAAACGGGGACACTCCGCACCGACAAGAAAGCTCTCACTGCTTCCGCGCCATTCTCTGATGTAATTATCGACCTGCGCGGTAAAGCCCTCGCAGCCCTCCATCCCGATGATACCGAGTTCTCCGTATAGAATATCCTTCATACATCCCCCACAAATTTGTTTATTCAATTACAGAGCAGACCTTTCCGAGCCTGCAACACATACATATTAATTATAACATAATTCTCGCCGGTTAGCAATATATTTTGCGTCTGTTATTGCGGCAAAAGGAATTTTTCGTCGAATTCCCGAACACGGAGCGCAGGACGGCGCCGTTATTTGTCATAATAACAAGCACGCGCACCGCACGGCGCCGCCGTCAGAGCGAATGCTCGCTGCGTGCGGCGACAAGGCGTTCGAATTTTTCATAAACGCCGTCGTATGTGCCGGGGGCAGACTTCGGCTCGAACACCGAGGTCGGGAATGAGCGGCGCACGAGCTCGCGCGCCTCTGCCGCGCTCATTTTTTCGGCTGCCATGAGCTGGACCGCAATGTTGCCCACCGCGGTAGCCTCTGTTGGTCCCGCCACGACAGGGAGCCCGCATATATCGGCGGTGATGCTGTTGAGCAGCGTGTCGCGCGAACCGCCGCCGACTATATTTATCGCCGTGGGTCTGAAGCCGCAAAGCTTCGCAACTCCCTCTATCGTGCGGCGGTAGCAGAGCGCAAGGCTGTCGAAGATGACTCTTACCGTCTCGCCGGGAGTTTTTGGCACATACTGCCCTGTTTTGCGGCAATATTCGGCGATCCTGCCGGGCATATCGCCGGGCACCGCAAACACGGGTGCATCGGGATCGATCACCGAACGGCAGGCAGGCGCGGCTGCGGCAGCCGACGAAAGCACGTCAAAGCCTATCTCGTCTTCTCCTCTGCCCTCGCGTCTCCACTGGCGGCGGGATTCCTGAAGCAGCCAGAGCCCCATGATATTCTTGAGAAATCTGATCTTTCTGCCGACGCCGCCCTCGTTCGTGAAGTTCAACGCGAGCGTTTCGGGCGTAATGACAGGCTCATCGGTCTCGGTGCCGAGCAGCGACCATGTGCCGGAGCTTATGTATACGAATTTCTCATCCTTTTTCGCGGGGACGGCAAGCACCGCCGACGCCGTGTCGTGGGATGCGATGCTCACGACCTCCGCGCCGCAGCCGCCGACCTCGGCACCGACATCGCCGCGCACATTTCCGAGCGATGTGCCGGGATGAACGAGCGGTGCGAAAAAGTCACGCTCGAGCCTGAGGGCTGACAGTATCTCAGCCGAAAAGTCGCGTTTTTTTGCGTCAAGCAGCGCACCTGTCGATGCCACGGTATATTCGCACGCCATATTTCCCGTCAGGAAATACCCGAGCAGGTCGGGGATGAAGAGCATCCTCGCGGCGCCCGCAGCGGTGCCGTCCCGCCTGTCGGCGTAAAGCTGATAGACGGTGTTGAAGTCAAGAAGCTGTATGCCCGTTATGCCGTAGAGCTTTTCGTTCGGCATAACGCGTTCGCCGAATTCGCTTATGATCCCCTCGGTGCGGCGGTCGCGGTAATGAACGGGATTGCCGATGAGCCGTCCGTGCGCGTCCAGCAGTCCGTAATCGACGCCCCATGTATCGATGCCTATCGAGCGCAGCTCGCCGCCCGCAGCGGCACGGATGGCATTTTTGCTCTCCGCATACAGCCTGAGGATATCCCATGTAAAGCGCCCCGCGACCATCTGCGGTTCGTTGGGAAATCTGTGTACCTCGCGCAGCGAAAGCTTTTCGCCGTCGTAGCTGCCGACAATGCCGCGCCCGCTTGAAGCGCCGAGGTCAATACCGAGAAGATCAAGAGTTTTTTTCATAAAGTATGCTCCGCCTTTGAAATGAATATACTACAAATTAATTAAGGAAGGTTTTCGGGTCATCTGAGCTCGACAACGGTCACACCGCCGTCGCCCTCGCCGTACTGTCCTATGCGGTACGCCGCAATGCGACCGTCGCCCTTCAGCATTTTCCACAGCGCCTGCCTCAGTGCGCCGGTGCCTTTGCCGTGAATGAGGCGCACCGTGTGGAGCCCTGCAAACATGGCATCGTCAAGGTAGCGGTCGACCGCCATCCATGCCTCATCGCCCGTCATACCGCGAAGGTCTATCTCGTCCGAGCATGCGCGGCTGACAGTCGTTGCGCAGAATTCCTTTGCGGTCTTTTTCTGCCCCGTGCCGTCGGTGACCATGACAACATCGTCAAGCAGCTTGAGGTTGCCGAGCTTGGTCTTTGTTCTGATGCCGCCCGCCTGGACCGAAACATTACCGGAGCGATCGGGGTCGGCAAGCAGCACGCCCTCCTGCTTTATATTGCGGATATATACCTTGTCGCCCTTGTGCAGAGCGCGCGGAAGGACATATCCGTCGTCCTCCTCCGCGTCAACGGGATTGAATTTATCCTCGTTTTCTTTGAGGTGCTCGCGTATCCTGCGGCGCGCAGCCTCAAGCTCCTCGCCGAGACGCTCGCTGTCGCGTGCCTTTTTGACCTTTTCAAGCTGAGAGAGCACATATTCACTCGATATCTTCGCACCCTCGATAAGCTGAGCCGCTTTCTTCTCCGCAGCGGCGGTCTGACGTTCCGCCTCGGCAGCGCGTGCGCGGATCTTTGCCTCTGCCTCGTGCTTGAACTTTTCGTACTCCTCGCGCAGTCTTGCGGTCTCCTCGCGGTTGCGCTCCATCTCCATGCGGCTCGCTTCGAGCTTGTCTATGACGTCCTCAAAGCGGCGGTCGTCTGAGCTGACCTCTTCGGCAGCGCGGTCTATGATGTGCTCGGGCAGTCCCAGCCTCTTGGATATCGCAAACGCATTCGATCTGCCCGGCGTGCCTATCGTCAACTTGTAGGTCGGCTTCAGCGTTTCGACATCGAACTCACATGAGGCGTTGGTCACACCGGGTGTGCTGAGTGCGTAGGATTTCAACTCGGCATAATGTGTGGTCGCCGCGCAGAGCGCTCCTTTTTCGCGCACCTCGCGGATAACTGCTATGGCGAGCGCCGCGCCCTCGATGGGGTCGGTGCCGACGCCCAGCTCATCAAACAGCACGAGTGCGCCCGGCGTCAGCTCTTTAACTATCGAAACGATATTGACCATGTGCGCCGAAAAGGTCGAAAGCGACTGCTCTATGCTCTGGTCGTCGCCGATATCGACGAGCACGCGGTCGCACACGGCAACGGACGAACGCTCGTCGGCGGGAATGTGCAGTCCCGACTGCGCCATGAGCGTGAAAAGCCCGAGCGTTTTGAGCGTTACTGTCTTGCCGCCGGTGTTCGGACCGGTGATTATCATCGTGTCATAGCTGCCGCCGAGCGCAACGTTCACCGGCACGACCTTATCCTTGGCTATGAGCGGGTGACGCGCGCCGATAAGCTCGATGGTCCTTTCGGACCCCGTCGTGATGCGCGGCTGCGCGCCGTCCATTTTTTCGGAAAGCCCCGCACAGGCAAAATAAAACGCCAGTTCGTCGATATTCGCAACATCGTAGCGGAGTATCGCCGCGCGCTGCGCGGTCTCGGCGGAAAGCTCGGCAAGTATACGCTCTATCTCATGCTTTTCCTTTGCTTCAAGCTCGCGTATCTCGTTGTTCGTGTCAACGACCGCCATGGGTTCGACGAAAATCGTAGCCCCCGATGCCGACGTGTCGTGAACAAGCCCCTTTACGTCGTTTTTGCATTCTGCGCGGACCGGCACGACATATCTGCCGTTGCGTATCGTGACGATGCTGTCCTGAAGATATTTTGCGTATGATCCGCCGGTGTATTTTGAGAGCAGATCCTTCACACGCGCGGTCGCCGCGCGTATCTTGCGCCTGATGTCGGCAAGGGCGGGAGACGCGTCGTCGGCTATCATCTCCTCCGAAATAATCACACGGCATATTTTGTCCTCAAACGGACGGTCGGCATCAAGCCTGCCGAATATCTCGTCAAGCACGGTCTCAAACGTGCGGTCGGTGCGGCTGTATTCTATGATGCCGCGCGCCGTGCGCAGTATGTTTGCAACGTCAAGCAGCTCGCGTGCCGTCAGCACCGCGCCCTTTTCGGCACGTTCGCATACCGCATCTATGCTCTTTATCATTCCGAACGACGGATAGCCCTTGTACCCGACAAGCTTTTTTGCATCTGTCGTGAGCCTCTGACGGCGCAGGATGTGCACCTCGTCGTCGTCCGGCACAAGCACCAGTGCCATTGCCTTTGCGCCCTCTGTGTGAGCGCACTCGGCAAGCATATATCTTATCTTATCAAATTCAAGTGATGTTACTGTTTTATCCGGTAAATACATTTCAAATCTCCGAAATCACATATTACGTATCTCGTTGTAGAGCGCAAGGGAGGCAAACCCGCGCTCAAGGTGGTGTGTTATATATGTGCTGCCGACGGACGAAAACGTTTCAAGATCGGCGTCCTCCGAAAGCGAAAAGGCAAACATACGCTCCGGCATGGCGGTCAGCACATACTTTATCGCGGCGAGCACCGAACGGTTGACCGGAAGAAGTATCGAACGCACGCCGTCGCTGTCCACCGGTATCACGTCGGAGGGCAGGGCTGCATCACGTTCAAGCCTGCCTGCAGCGCATGAAGCACACATGAGCGCACCGTTCATTACGTCGATGTAGCATATGCCGCCATCGTTTGCGCACGCGGCATCCGGTGCGCCGCAGATATGGCAGTCGCCGAGCTCGGGCATATACCCCGAATACCCCGCCGCACGCCATTCGAATGTTCCCTTTATGAGGCGCTGATCCTTTATCCCGCGGCAGACGGCGTAAAGAGAGTTGAGCGTCAGCCGCAGCATATCCACCGCAGGCTCGCCCTCTCCGCTCAGCTCGCACGCAAGATCTACAAGATACTGCGCAAGATAAAGCCTCGTTATCTCCTTTTCAAGCTGCGGAAAGGACTCGATGACCTCAGCCGAGCGCAGCCACATCATGTCGCCGCGGCGGTGCAGCTCGTAGTTTGCGTATGTGAACAGCCGTGCGGGGCTCATGTACTTGTTTTTCAGCGACCGCGCGCCCTTAGCTATAACCGATATGCGCCCGTATGACGGCGTGAGCAGCGTGAGCATCTTGTCATGCTCGCCGAGCTCGTATTCGCGGACGACAAGCCCGTCCGTTGCAAAATCACGCAGCGTTTCCACTACCGCCGCCTCCTCTCGGCGCCGGGCATCGTTCAGTCTTTATCGTCTTCCTGAGCCGAAAGCCCGAAATTGCGGACAAGTCCGTCCGAATCGCGCCAGTTTTCCTTCACCTTGACCCAAAGATCAAGGAATACCTTCTTGCCGAACACCTTTTCAAGCTCCTCGCGCGCATATGTGCCGACCATTTTGAGCTGTTCGCCGTTTTTGCCGACGATTATGCGCTTGTGCGTTGCCTTTTCGCAGTATATCTCGGCACGTATGCGGATAAGCCCGCGCGTTTCGGTAAATTCCTCTATCACCACCGCAATGCCGTGCGGCACCTCGCGGTCAAGCGTGCGCAGAAGCTTTTCGCGGATTATCTCCGACGCATACTGGCGCGACGGCTGATCCGTGCTGATGTCGTCGGGGTAAAACCAGTCTGATTCGACAAGGAAATGCGACAGCTCGTCCACGACCTCACCAACGGCGCGCCCGTTCTTGGCGCTTATCGGCACCACCGCGTCAAAATCATGCAGCGCGGCATATGCGGCAATTGTTTTTGCTATCACGTCACGGTTGTAAAGATCGACCTTGTTGAGCGCAAGCACCGACGGCACGCCGCTCGTCTTGAGATATGCGATAACGTCGCGCTCGACCTGCGATATCTCCTTACCCGCGTCGGCAACGAGCAGCACGCAGTCGCCGTCCTGCATGGCATCCCGCGCGCTTCTCACCATTGCATCGCCGAGCCTGTTCTGCGGGCGGTGGATGCCGGGCGTGTCAAGGAACACATACTGGTCGTCGCCGACGGTATGGATGCCGACGATCCTGCCGCGCGTCGTTTGCGGCTTGCTTGACACAATGGCGACCTTCTCGCCGAGGATGCGGTTCATGAGCGTTGATTTGCCCACGTTAGGTCTGCCGACTATTGAAATAAATGCTGTTCTTTTCATGTATACGCGTCCTTTTTCATTCGTTGACGGTGAGTCCGAGTATTTTCATTATGTCGCGCTGGCGGCGGCGCATATCGAGCTCGTCCGCCTCTCCGCGTTCGTGATCGTAGCCCATAAGATGCAGCGCCGAATGTACGCAGAGGAACGCCGTCTCACGCTCGAAGGAATGCCCGTAAAGCTCTGCCTGAGAACGTGCGCGTTCAAGTGAGAGCACAACGTCGCCGAGCTGATATCTCTCCCCGTCAAAGGCAGACTCGATGTCTCCGCCGTCAAAGAGCGGAAAGGAGAGCACATCCGTCGCGCGGTCGATGCCGCGATATTCACGGTTGTATTTTCTTATGCCCGCGTCGGAGACGAACGTCACCGACACCTCGGCATCGCCCGTGACGCCCTCATATTCGAATGCGGCGGTGAGCGCACGCTTCACCAGACCGCGCAGCGCGTCATCGACCTTTTCCTTGCGCTGACGGTTGCTAAAATCAATATACAGTTCCATTGCCGTTACCTTCTTTTATGTCCTGTTCTTATCCGATGCGGGGCGGTGATATTTCTTCGGCGCCTGCCCGCCGTCGCGCCGTGCGCCGCGGCGTTCCGACTCGCGGCGGCTGTTTTCGCGCTCGTATTTGTCATACGCAAGTATTATCTTCTGCACGAGCTTATGCCGCACAACGTCGCGCTCGGTAAAGCGGTGAATGTTTATATCCTCGATTCCGTCAAGGATGTGCACCGCAGCCCAAAGCCCGCTCTTCTGTCCGTCGGGCAGATCGGTCTGCGTCAGGTCGCCCGTCACGACAGCCTTTGAGCCGTTGCCGAGACGTGTGAGGAACATTTTCATCTGCTCGAATGTCGCGTTCTGCGCCTCGTCAAGTATGATAAAGGAATCGTCGAGCGTTCTGCCGCGCATATAAGCGAGCGGCGCGACCTCAATGACCTGCTTTTCGACACAGCGCTGATAATTTTCGGCGCCCATCATCTCAAACAGCGCGTCATACAGCGGGCGCAGGTAGGGGTCTATCTTGCTTTGCAGGTCGCCGGGCAGAAAGCCGAGCTTTTCGCCCGCCTCTATCGCGGGGCGGGTGAGGATTATACGGCTCACCTGCTTTTCGCGCAGCGCCTTTACCGCCATTGCAACGGCAAGAAAGGTCTTGCCCGTGCCGGCAGGACCCACGCCGAGGACTATGGTATTTTTTCTTATCGCCTCGACATACTGCCGCTGTCCGACGGTCTTCGGCTTTACGGGCTTGCCCTTCGACGTCAGACAGATGCAGTTTTCGTCAAACGCCGCAAGCTCGGCGCCGCGGCCGTCCTTTATCATTGAGGTGATGTATATCACCGTCTGCTCGCTGAGCGCGCCCATGCCCGATGACGCACGCTTCAGCGCCTCGACCGTTTCGGCGGCAAGCGCAACGGCATCTGCCGAGCCGCCGCTTATCACGAGCGCATCGCCCTCTCCGCTCTCCGAGGCGCGGTTGTGCACAGCAACACCGAAAGCGTCCTCGACTATCTTCATATTCGCGTCAAACGCGCCGAAAAGCCTTGCGGTCTCGGCTGCCGAACCTGTATATACGATCTTTTGCTCTTTCTGTTCCATTTTTCCGACTTCCCAATAAGGATTTTCCCATTTTATTATATCACAACACGCGCGTTTTGTCACGCTTTTTTGCGGAATTACGCATTTTTACGGTCGATTTATCCGTCGCCGCCCGTCAAAAAGACAAATCCCTGCGGCACGGCGATATTTTCGACGGCAACAAGCTCACAGCGCAGCGTTACCGCATCCTCTCCCACCTCGCGCACGACGGTCTTTCTCACCGGGTAGGCGCCGCCGGAAAGTGCGTCGGAAATGCGGCGCGACAGCTCAAAATCCGCAAGGCGCTCCGCCTCCGCGCCGCTGCGCACCGCCTCCTCCGCCGAATATCCCACTCGCTTTACCCTGTCTATACCGACGGGTATCACCTTGCCGCCCGGCAGCCTCGGCATATTCCTCTCGCTCACTGTGTCGCTGTCATGCTCCGCGCCGCCGCTTTTTGAAAAAAGTTTTATCTCCTTTGAAAAGAATATAAGCGATATCTCCTCGTCCTCACGCCCGTCGGGGACATTCCTTTCATACCTGTACGGGACGGTCACCGTGATCTCGCGCACCGTTTCGGCACGCACCTCGCCGCGTGCCCTCGTGATCCTCACCCCGATGCGGGTGCTGTCTATCACCCCGCTGACGAGCAGGTCTCCCTTCTTTACCGACTGTCCACGGCTGACCGCAGGCTTGCCTGCAATGATCTCGGTGCCCGTGATAAGCCCGTCGCACGCCGCTATGAGATTTTCGCCGTCATAGCCGCCGTCCGGCTCATCCTCCTTCGGCGGATCGAGCTGCTCGCGCACCTCTATCACCGCAGTCGTGCCGCGTATGTTCACCGCAGCCCATGCCAGCTTATCGCTCGATTTTACCGCCTCGGCAGCCGTTCTGTCGGCGTTCACCGCGCGGCGACGTACGCCGGGGCGCACCCCGAGCTCCGCAAAAAGCGCTTCGGTCTCGGTGGATGTAAGAATATCGCGGCACCCGGTAACGCGCACGTCCCATATCACGCTCTCGCCGAGTATGAGGATAAAAAGCGCCGCGAGCGAGCCCGCGATAAGCCCGGCGCGGCGGATGAGCGTTTTCTTCATCGCCGGCAGACCGTATACCGTGCGCACACTGTGCCCTATCCCGGCCGCATCGCAAAGCACCGCGAGCCGGTGCGCCGTCCGTGCCGAGCAGAAAAGCACTGCCGTGCCACCGGGCTCTCCGCCGGTTTCACCGTCGGTCTCGCTGCCGGTGACGGTAAAGCCGCGGTACACGAGCCGCGCCTTCATAAGAATGTTCAGCAGCCGTACCGCGTCGCCCTCTGCGACCGAAAAGCGGCATACACCCGCAAAAAAGTCGATAAGCCTCATTTTTCGCCCGCCTTCCCCGTAAATGCCGAGAAGGAAAGACCGTCGATCTCTCCGTTGATGCCTATCTCGGCGTTGAAATATGTCGTGCAGCAGAGCCGCCTGCCCGTAACGGTCAGCTCCGCTCCGCTTACGAGCAGCCCGATACATTCGGCGGAGTACGAAAGTATGCGCTCGCAGCCGGTTATGTAAAGGTCGTTTCTGCCGCGCAGCTCGACGGTAAGACCGCCGCACAGAACATCTGCGGGAATATCAAAACGGCGGCTGAGCAGCTCCGCCAGAGGTATTTTCTCTCCGGTCCTTCCCGAACGTGTTCTTCTTTTTTTCATGTCTGCCCCATACCGCCCTTCCGTATCACCGCGGCGGATATAATCGCCGCCCGCGCCGAATAAGATATCAATGAATATTATGCGCCGGAGGCAATTGTAATGAATAACGGAACAAGGGCAGACAGGTTCGCCGCAATGACCGCGCCGCGCACGGTGGCTGCGGCACTTGCAAGTCTTTTTTTCATCGCCCTTCTGCTGCGGAATCCCGATATCCCGATAAAATACGTCTCGCGCGGGCTTACGCTCTGCACCACTGCGGTGATACCAACGCTTTTTCCCTTTATGGCGCTCTCCGAGCTTCTCGTAAGGACCGGTGGGGGCGAGCTGATGGGGCGTCTGCTGCGCCGCCCGATGCACGCGCTGTTCGGGCTGTCGGGAGCGGGGAGCTGCGCGTATCTCCTCGGTGCGGTATGCGGCTTTCCCGTCGGAACGCGCGCCGCCATTATGCTTTACGACCGCGGGCTTATGACGCGGCGTGAAACGGAACGGCTCGTGACCTTCTGCAACTATCCGTCGTCGGCGTTCATGATAAGCGCCGTCGGCACCGCGCTGTGGCATGACCGCCGACTCGGCGCGGCAATGTACGTGTCGGTGCTGCTTGCGGGCACGCTCTGCGGCATTGCGGGCGGCATACCCGCACGCATAGCAGAAAAAAAGTCGGGGAATGCCGCAGCGCCCCTGCCCGCGATAAGAAAACCGGAGCCGAGCGCACTGCCCGACTCCGTTACCGCCGCAGCGCTCTCAACGCTCAACGTATGCGCCTATGTCGCATTTTTCTCCTGCGTCGTAGGCTGCATTTCGTGCATCATCTCGCGATTTTCCCCGTCGAGAACGACCGAGGCGGTGATCTATTCTCTTTTCGAGGTGACCTCGGGCGCCGCCGCATCGTCGGCGGTCAGACCGACCGGAGTCGGGATACTCCTCTGCACCGCCGCAGCGGGCTGGTCGGGGCTTTCGGTGCATATGCAGATATTTTCCGTCTGCTCGTCGGCCAAAAACGCGCGGCCGCGACTCGGCGGATATCTCATATCAAAAGCCGTGCAGGCTCCGCTTTCGGCGCTTATAATGCTCGCCGCGATGAAGCTGTTCCCATCCCTCGCACAGTCTGCCGCTCCCACGGGTGCGTTTTCTCCGCACGGCACGGGCATGACCGCCTTCTCGGTCTCGGTGCTGATCCTTTTTCTTTCGGCTCTCGCCGCTGCGGTGATAACAAAGCTCGCCAAGAGAAAGCAGATAAAGGAAAAAGCGTGAGTTCAGCGCACGACCGGCTCGGCATTGCCCGCATTTTCCGGCGGCAGAGGATATCTGCCGAGGCACTCGCGCACGCGTGCCGAAAAATCCTCGCCCGTACGGATGTCGCGAAGCCTTTCGTGAGCAGCGCCGACCGATGCGCCTGCCGCAAGGTCTGCGGCGTGATCTGCCGCTCTTTCGAGTGATATCAGTATCTCGTCGGCATATATGCTGCCGCGCGCGTCTCCGAGACCGACCATGCGAGCCACGCATCTTCTGCCCACCTCGTCGGTCAGCCTATCTACAGCTTCCTCGAGAGGCTCGGTCTCCTCGGCGCTTCCGCCGCCGACAACGCCGTCAAGCAGATCGGTCACAGCGCGGCGGCAGACCTCTATCTCCGCGGCTGTCGCCGCATCGAAGGTAAAGCCCTCGCCCGCCATTTTCTCCGCGATCCCGGAAATATCGAGCGCGTGGTCTCCTATCCGCTCGGCGTCGCCGACCGCGCCGTAAAGGGCATATATCCCGTCGCACAGCCTTTTTCCCGGCCGCCCGTCCGACAGCTTTATGAGGTATGATCTTATCGAATCCTCGTAAGCGTCTATGAGGCGCTCGTTTTCGGCTATCTTTTTCTGCCGTTCCGCATCAAAGCCGTCGAGCTGCCGCGCAGCCTCGGAAAGATTCTGCGCCGCAAGCTCAAGCATACGCAGAAAAGCCGCCCTTGTCATCGAATACGCAAACGCGGGTGCGGAAAGAAAGCGCTCGTCGAGTATCGAATACCCGGCGAGCCGACGTGCCCGCGTCGGCTCG
>ENA-OROL01002406-OROL01002406.1-human-gut-metagenome-genome-assembly--contig:-NODE-2406-length-13069-cov-3.404718_pt1 | contig 13069 bp, 8 predicted proteins | sample MGYA00242128_ERZ509048 | MGnify/ENA primary metagenome ERZ509048 (study PRJEB26280, sample SAMEA2338750) | human gut metagenome | biome: human gut; feature: human-associated habitat; material: faeces...
TTTCTTTTTTAGACGACGCCCAACAGCCCCTGAAACTGTTTAATAGTTATCGCGGGATTTTTTGCGGAGCTTGCGCCAGATATTGAATGCAGAGATAGCGATGGCCAGAAGCAGCAGGGCAAGAACCATCCAGCCGCTGCCGCCCTCCTCATAGCTCTTCATCTCGCTCCACTGGGCATCCATGGCGGCGTTGATGTCGTCGGGCAGAGTTTCAAAGACTTCCGCCTTGTCCAGAACCTCCGCGCCCGGGTAGGCAATTTCGCTGTACTTCAAATCGTCGTCCAGCATCTCCCACACGGCGGTGATGGGGGTGGAATAGCCGATGAAGTCCGCGTTGGCAAGGCCGACGTCCGGCTCACACAGGTAGTTGATGAACATTTCGGCGGCCTCCCGGTGTTTGGCGTTGGCCGGAATGCACATGCTGTCGATGAAGAAGTTGACGCCTTCCTCCGGGTGGACGAAAGCAAGGTCTGGGTTTTCGTCGATCATCGTGATGGCATCGCCCGCATAGTAGGGCGCCATGGCGGCCTCGCCACCCTCCATCTTGTCAAAGACCTCGTCCATGACGTAGGCTTGCACGATGTTCTTCTGGGCCTTCAGCGCATCGGTGATGGCGGTGATCTCGTCAACGGACTGCGGATTCATCGACAGACCAATCGTCTTGGCTGCAATCGCGTAAGCGTCGCGGGAATTGTTGAACATCAGCACATTGTTTGTGTACGCAACATCCCACATGTCCGCCCATTTCGTGGGCGGCTCCTCGACCATCGTCGTGTTGTAGATGATGCCCGTTGTGCCCCACATGTAGGGCACGGCATAGTCCTCGGTCTGGCGTTCCGGTTGCGAGGTCTTGTTCAGCTCGTGGCGAATGTAGGGCGACACGTTGGGGATGTAGTCCGGCGTGTGGCCGAAGTTGCGGTCGATGGGTAGCAGGAGGTCTTTGCGAAGCATGCGTTCGATGATGTACTCCGAGGGGCATACGACGTCGAAGTCCTCGTGCCCGCGCTCAATTTTGGTGAGCATGATTTCGTTGATATCGAACACCTGGTAGATGATACGGAGGTCTTCGCCCGTCTGCTGCTTGTACCAGTCGGGAAATTCGGCAAGCACATCTTCATCGATGTAGTCCGCCCAGTTGTATATCTTCAGTACACGGCTGCGCTCTTCTGTGGAGTTTCCACAAGAAGAGAGGGATGCGATACAGCACAGTAGAATCAGTATGTTTATTATCCTTTTCATCATCTTGTTCTTGACAATTGATAACTTATAACTCATCACTCACATCAATCGTTTTTCGTCCGTTCGGCCCGCTTGTTGATTACAATCAGCAGCACCAGCACCGTCACGAAGATGATGGTGGAGAGTGGCCGCAGTTCCGGCGTCAGTCCACCTTTGCGCGCATCGGCGTAGATGTAGGTGGAGAGCGTTTCCAGCCCCTGGTTGCCGATGGTGAAGATGGTCACGGCAAAGTCGTCGATGGAGAGCGTGAAAGCAAGGATGAATCCGCTTATCATACCCGGAAATATCTCCGGAAGAATAACCTTGCGCAGTGCTTGGAACGGTGTGGCGCCCAGGTCGAGTGCCGCCTCGTAGACATTCTGGTTCATCTTTTTGAGCCGGGGCATTACGCTGAGCACCACGTAGGGCGTGCAGAAAGTGATGTGTGCCAGTACCACTGTGGTGAATCCTTGCGATATGCCGAAGCTGACGAACAGCAGGAACAGCGACACACCGGTGATAATGTCTGCATTCATCATCGGGATGGCATTGGCGAAGTTCATTACCTGCCGTGTGCGCGAGCGCAGATTGAAGATGCCGATGGCTGCAATGCTGCCCAGCGCCGTACTGGCGGTGGCGGCAAGCAGGGCAATGGCGAATGTGTTCCAGATGGCATTTATCAGCGAGTGGTGCATCCCGCCCGTAAACAAGGAGCTGTACAGCTTGGTGGAGAATCCCGTCCAGTTGCCCAGCACCTTTGCCTCCGTGAAGGAGAATATCATAATAATTAAGATGGGCGAGTAGAGCAACGCCAGCAGCAGCCACAAGTAGCCGCGGGTTAAGATTCGTGTCATCATATCACACCTCCGCTTTCATTCGATGCCCCGTCCTCCTCGTTGGTAAAGAGGATGGTGATGCCTATCAGCAGCAGCATGATGAGCGAGAGGGCGGCACCGTAGTTCCACATTCCGTTGTAAATATTCTCTTGCACCGTGGTGCCGAACAGTTTGATGTTGTTCATTGTCAGCAACTCGGCAATGGCAAAGGTAGAAACCGTAGGCATAAACACCATCACTATGCCGCTCATCACTCCCGGCATGGAGAGCGGCAGAATCACCTTGCCGAATACGCGGGTAGGAGAGGCTCCCAAGTCCTGCGCAGCCTCAATCAGATTGTGGTCCATCTTCTGAAGAGTGTTGTAAATGGGGTATATCATGAACGGCAGGAAGTTGTAGACCATACCGAACACAAGGGCACCTTCGCCCAGCGGCAGGTTCAGGAAGTCGAACAGCGCCACTGTGGCAAGCGTACGTATCAAGATATTCACCCACATGGGGAGGATGAACAGCACCACCATGGTGCGTGAGGTGTTGAATTGCTTCTGGCTCAGGATATACGCTGCCGGATAGCCCAGCAGCAGGCAGACCAGCGTGGTGATAACGGCTATTCCGATGGAGTAGACAAACGTGTTCATCGCTTCGGGGTGCATCATGAACTTGCGGAAGTTGGCCAGCGTAAACGCTCCCCCTTCGTCCGTAAAGGCATAGAGCACGATGAGCAGTAGCGGTACTATGACAAATACAAGCAGAAACAGCGCGTAGGGTACCGTCCAGTTGCGCCGGCGCATGAAGAAATGGGATAACTTATTGAGCACTTCCTTCCTTATTAAGAGATTGAACAATCCGTATATTTTGAGGGGCGATGGTGATACCTACGCGGTCGCCGTCGTCCCACACGTCGTTGGTGTCGACAAAGATGTCTTCGTCCCAGTCCGTAAACACGGTCAAGTGGTAATGGTTCCCTTTGTAGAGTATGAATTTCACTTCACCCGTCAGTCGGCCGTCCTCTTCGTTGTCTTCGAGGATGACGTGCTGGAAGTCTACTTCCACTTGCACGGCGCTGCCCGGCTCGATGCCCTGCACGGGGAGGCACTCGAAGTTACAGCCCAGGAAGTCTACGTGCGTCTCGTCCACCAGCTTTCCCTCGAAGGTGTTGCAGGTGCGTTCCTTCTTCATCACGTGGATGTCGAAGGGTTTCACCAGCAGGCCGACTTCGCGTCCTGCCTCGAAGGCATGGTAGTCCTGCACCATCAGCTCGTAGCCTTCGCGCGTCTGCACCAGCATTTCGTAGTGTACGCCTTTAAAGATGCAGCTGGTTACGGTCCCCGTCAGCTGTGCGGCGTCGGATACATCGAAGATGTAGATGTCTTCGGGGCGAATCACTACGTCTACCTGCATCTGCTCGCCAAATCCCGTGTCCACGCATTCAAATTCGTGTCCGCAGAAGGTGACGGCTTTATCCTTTATCATAACTCCGTTCAAGATGTTGCTTTCACCAATGAAGTCTGCTACGAAGGAGTTGATGGGTTCGTTGTAGATGTCCGTCGGCACGCCTATTTGCTGGATGCGTCCTTCGCTCATCACGACGATGGTATCGCTCAAGGTCAGTGCCTCTTCCTGGTCGTGGGTCACATATACGAAGGTGATGCCCAGCTTCTGGTGCATCTCCTTTAGCTCCATCTGCATGTCCTTGCGCATTTTTAGGTCCAGGGCGGCAAGGGGTTCGTCCAGTAGCAGCACTTCGGGTTCGTTGACGATGGCTCGGGCAATGGCTACGCGCTGTTGCTGCCCGCCGGAGAGGGAGTCTACGTCGCGGTCCTCATAGTCCGTCATGCCCACCATGCGCAGGGCTTGCTTTACCTTCTTCTCGATGGTGGCACCGGGCAGCTTCTTCAGCTTCAGCCCGAAGGCAATGTTGTTGAACACGTTGAGGTGGGGGAAGAGGGCGTACTTCTGGAACACGGTGTTTACCGGACGCTTGTGCGGCGGTGTCTGTGTGATGTCCTTTCCGGCAATGGTTATCACTCCTTCCGAGGCTGTCTGAAAGCCTGCAATGAGGCGCAACAGAGTTGTCTTTCCGCAGCCGGACGGTCCCAGTATTGTTACAAACTCGCCCTTACGGACAGACAAATTCACATCATTCAGCACGGCCTTATCTCCGAAAAATTTCGATACGTGCTCCACACCGATGATGCAATCGGACTTTTGCATAAGCGTCTTTTACTTTATCCAAACGAATTAAACAAATCTCAGAAGAAAGCTGAAATAAAATCAAAACAGTTTCTCGGGCTTTCAAAAAGCGGGTGCAAAGTTACATAATTTATCGGGATTTTTCGCCTTACTCTAAAATTCATTATTCCTATGAAGTTAAAATAATAAGTAATACCTTTGTTGGCAGTATTGATATTAAAACTTAATAACATGATGGAAAAGAAGATTGTACTCATCACCGGAGCCTCCTCGGGAATAGGGGAAGGCTGCGCGCGTAAATTTGCCATGAACGGTTACCGGCTTATACTCAATGGCCGTAATGTGGAGAAACTGAATGCTGTAAAGAAAGAATTGTTGGAGAAATATGGAGCCGATGTGTATCTGCTTCCTTTCGATGTCCGCGACCGGCAGGCTGCCCGTGCCGCCCTCGAATCCCTTCCGGAGGAATGGAAGGCGGTAGACATACTGGTGAACAATGCCGGACTCGTCATTGGGGTGGACAAGGAACATGAAGGCAACCTGGATGAATGGGACATTGTCATCGACACTAACGTGAAAGCCTTGCTTGCCATGACCCGCCTCGTGGTTCCCGGTATGGTGGAGCGCGGCCGTGGTCACGTTATCAATATGGGGTCCATTGCCGGAGATTACGCTTATCCGGGAGGTAGTGTGTACTGTGCCTGCAAGGCTGCCGTCAAGGCCCTTTCCGACGGACTCCGCATCGACCTGGTGGATACCCCGGTACGCGTAACGAATATCAAGCCGGGGTTGGTGGAAACCAATTTCTCCGTCGTCCGTTTCCGTGGTAACCGGGAGGCGGCCGATAATGTATATAAAGGTATACGCCCGCTGACCGGCGACGATATAGCCGAAGTGGTCTATTTCGCCGCTGCCGTCCCCGAGCATATCCAGATTGCGGAAGTGCTGGTGATGCCTGCCAACCAAGCCACGGGGACAATTGTCAGCCGGAAATAGAATTTGTATAAGGATATGATAAAATGATACTATTTTATCTTCGGGGAAACGCCTACATTTGCGCACAGCTAAATGAATATAGAATCTAAACAAGAAAAGCATGAATTTCAAGAAACGAACAAATTTCCTCTTTGGAGTACTGCTGCTGACCGGCAGTTTGTTGGCTCAAAACGTATGTGTATCCACTCCGAAAACCTCTTTGGTGCTTTCGGCTCCTGAAGGCGGTACACTGAGACACTTGTATTATGGTAACAGACTTTCTGAAGCCGACTTGCAGAATATCTCTGCGGCAGAAGCGAACCATGCAGCCTATCCCGAATATGGATTGAATGCTCCCGTGGAGACGGCCCTCGCTGTGAAGCATGCCGACGGTAACATGACCCTCCAGCTCGAAGTATTGAACGTGACTACCGAAAAGGAAGGGAATGCCGTGACGACTGTCGTGGCACTGAAGGATAAGGTGTATCCCTTCTTCGTCAACGTCTGTTACCGTGCCTGGCAGGATGCCGACGTGATAGAATCCTGGACTGAAATCTCCCATCAGGAGAAGAAGCCGGTGGTGCTCAATCAGTTTGCTTCCGGCTATCTGCCCATCCGCCGTGGCGATGTATGGCTGTCCCATCTCTCCGGTTCCTGGGCCAATGAAGGGGTTTTGACGCAGGAACCTCTCACTCCGGGCATGAAGGTTATCAAGAATAAGGACGGTGTGCGCAATTCCCATACTGACCATGCCGAAGTGATGTTCTCCCTTGACGGCCGTCCGCAGGAGAACACGGGCAACGTGATTGGTGCAGCCCTCTGTTACAGCGGCAACTACAAACTCCGCATTGAGACACACGATGATGAATACCACCATTTCTTTGCCGGAATCAACGAAGAGAACTCTACTTATTCCTTGAAGAAGGACGAGCTTTTCCGCACTCCCGAACTTGCCCTGACTTATAGTAATGAAGGCTTGAGTGGCGGCAGCCGTAACTTCCATCGCTGGGCACGCCTGCACAAACTGGCGCACGGCACTACCCCCCGCAAGATTCTTTTGAATAGTTGGGAAGGCGTGTACTTTGACATCAACCAGCAAGGTATGGACCAAATGATGGCGGACATTGCCTCCATGGGTGGCGAGTTGTTCGTGATGGACGATGGCTGGTTTGGCGACAAGTATCCCCGTAAGAACGACAGCTCATCACTCGGCGACTGGGTGGTGGACAAGAACAAGCTTCCGAACGGTATTGAAGGCTTGCTGAGTGATGCCAAGAAACATGGCGTCAAGTTTGGCATCTGGATTGAGCCGGAGATGGCGAACACTACCAGCGAACTCTACGAGAAGCATCCCGACTGGGTACTTAAAGCTTCCGAACGTGACGTTGTGTTGGGACGCGGCGGCACGCAGGTAGTGCTTGACCTTGCCAATCCTGCCGTGCAGGACTTCGTTTTCGGTGTGGTAGACAACCTGATGACCTCTTATCCTGAAATAGATTACATCAAGTGGGACGCCAATATGTCTGTCCAGAACCACGGTTCGCAATATCTGACGAAGGATAATCAGAGCCACATGTACATCGAATTCCACCGCGGCTTCGAGAAAATCTGCCAGCGCATCCGTGCCAAATATCCCGACCTTACCATCCAGGCATGTGCCAGTGGCGGCGGTCGTGCCAACTACGGAGTGCTGCCTTACTTCGACGAGTTCTGGGTAAGCGACAATACCGATGCCCTGCAACGTGTCTATATGCAGTGGGGAACTTCCTATTTCTTCCCCGCCATCGCTATGGCATCGCATATCAGTGCTGCCCCCAATCATCAGACGTTCCGCACCATCCCTCTGAAATATCGGATAGACGTTGCCATGAGTGGTCGTTTGGGTATGGAAATCCAGCCCAAAAATATGACGGAAGAAGAAAAGGCTCTTTGCAAGAATGCCATTGCCGAGTACAAGACCATTCGTCCCGTAGTACAGTTGGGAGACATTTACCGCCTGCTCTCTCCTTATGACAAGCAAGGTGTGGCTTCTCTGATGTACGTGGCTCCGGAGAAGGACAAGGCAGTCTTCTATTGGTGGAAGACGGAACATTTCTGTAACCAGCACCTGCCGCGTGTGAAGATGGCAGGGCTCTGTGCCGACAAGCAATACCGGGTGCATGAACTGAACCGTATAGATAATGTTCCCTTGAACTACGAAGGAAAGAGTTTCAGTGGTGCCTACCTCATGGCAAACGGGCTGGAGATTCCCTACAACCATAAGGTGGACTATCACAAGCAGAACGACTATTCGAGCCGTGTGCTTTATCTGGAAGAGGTGAAGTGACATAAGCAAAGGTGAGGTTGGGCCGTGTAAAGGTGAACTTGAGCGGCGTAAAGGTGAGGTTTATGGGTACAGTTGGTACAGTGGGTACAGCGTCTCTTCTATCTCACACACGCATGTATATAAATAATGTACGCGTTATGAAGTAATGTACATAAGCGCATGTGTGTGAAGCAGAAGAGGCGCTGTACCCACTGTACCAATTGTACCACTGTTTGGATGTCCAACTTTTCTTTTCGTACCCTTTTGGGACTTTCAGGTAAGATGGAAACATAAAAAAAGTCCCACAATACATTGATATTGTAGGACTTTTTTCTTTTTGTCGCCTTCTGGCTTTGTTTCTATGTGAACCGCTTGGGGCTCGAACCCAAGACCCCAACATTAAAAGTGTTGTGCTCTACCTGCTGAGCTAGCGATTCAATCCTTCATTGCTGTTAAGCGGGTGCAAAGATAGATACTTTTTTGAAATTTGCAAAATAATATCATCTTTTTTCTTATCTTTGTCCCCATCAATCCTTGATATTAATCATTATCACTGAACATTAATCATTAAATACATGGCAACAGTAGACGATAAAAAGATTATCTTTTCTATGGTTGGGCTGAATAAAACCATTCAGCAGAACAACAAGCAGGTACTGAAGAACATTTACCTCTCGTTCTTCTACGGGGCAAAAATCGGTATCATCGGTCTGAACGGTTCGGGTAAATCGACCCTGCTGAAGATTATCGCCGGATTGGATAAGTCCTATCAGGGCGAAGTGGTGTTCTCGCCGGGATATTCTGTGGGGTATCTGGCCCAGGAACCGTACCTCGACCCCACCAAGACCGTAAAGGAAATTGTAATGGAAGGCGTGCAGCCCATTGTGGACGCGCTGGCAGAATACGAGGAAATCAATCAGAAGTTTGGCTTGCCCGAATATTATGAGGACCAGGACAAGATGGACAAGCTCTTCTCCCGCCAGGCCGAGTTGCAGGACATCATTGACGCGACCGATGCCTGGAACCTTGACAGCAAGCTGGAACGCGCCATGGACGCCCTCCGTTGTCCGCCCGAAGACCAGTCCGTAGAACATCTTTCCGGTGGTGAGCGCCGCCGTGTGGCCCTTTGCCGCCTATTGTTGCAGAAGCCCGACGTGCTTCTTCTTGACGAGCCCACCAACCACCTTGATGCCGAATCCATCGACTGGCTGGAACAACACTTGCAGCAGTACGAGGGTACGGTGATTGCCGTAACCCACGACCGTTACTTCCTCGACCACGTTGCCGGCTGGATTCTTGAGCTGGACCGTGGCGAAGGTATTCCCTGGAAAGGTAACTACTCCAGTTGGCTGGAACAGAAGACCAAGCGCATGGAGCAAGAGGAAAAGACCGCCAGCAAGCGCCGCAAGACGCTGGAACGCGAGCTGGAGTGGGTGCGCATGGCTCCCAAGGCCCGTCAGGCAAAGGGAAAGGCGCGTCTGAACTCCTACGACAAATTGCTGAACGAGGATGTGAAGGAGAAGGAAGAGAAGCTGGAAATCTTTATCCCGAACGGTCCCCGTCTGGGTAATAAGGTGATTGAAGCCAAGCATGTGGCAAAGGCGTTCGGTGACAAACTGTTGTTCGATGACCTCAACTTCATGCTTCCACCCAACGGTATCGTGGGTATCATCGGCCCTAACGGTGCCGGTAAGACTACGCTTTTCCGTCTTATCATGGGACTGGAAAAGGCAGACAAAGGCGAATTCGAGGTGGGGGAGACCGTAAAGGTTGCCTACGTGGACCAGCAGCACAAGGATATCGACCCCAACAAGAGCGTATATCAGGTCATTTCCGGCGGAAACGATCTGATTCGCATGGGAGGGCGCGACATTAATGCACGCGCCTATCTGTCCCGTTTTAACTTCTCCGGTGCCGACCAGGAAAAGCTCTGTGGGGTGCTTTCCGGTGGTGAACGCAACCGCTTGCATCTGGCGCTCTGCCTGAAGGAGGAAGGTAATGTGCTGTTGCTGGACGAGCCCACCAATGACATCGACGTGAATACGCTCCGTGCCCTCGAAGAAGGTTTGGAGGACTTTGCCGGATGTGCTGTGGTCATCAGTCACGACCGTTGGTTCCTTGACCGTATCTGTACGCATATCCTCGCTTTCGAAGGAGACTCCAATGTGTTCTTCTTTGAAGGTTCTTATTCAGAATATGAGGAAAATAAACAGAAACGTCTTGGGAAAGAAGAACCCACCCGTGTACGTTATAGAAAGCTCATGAATGATTGATTTCGGTGCGAATTTGAAAGTATATTCTTTTACTTGTTGACAATACGAAAGCCCTGCTGTAGAATGCAGGGCTTTTTTTGTTTAAAAATATCTCAAAAAAGCCTTTCTACCTTCAAAAAATGTAACATAAATATAACATTAATCTCGTTTTTATTAGTTATATTTGCGACTTAAAACATAAATTAATGTTTAATTAACACTATCTATTAACAAAAAACAGAATTATGAGAAAACATCTAATTCAATTCCTGTTGGTTGCAGTGTTGTCGGTATTTAGTGCCGCTGCATTTGCTCAGACTACAGTGAGAGGTCAGCTTGTTGATTCAGAAACAGGTGAACCGTTAGTGGGTGCCGCCGTCATGGTGGAAGGTACTACACAAGGATCGGTGACCGACATTGATGGCTATTTCAAGCAAAGCGTTGCTTCGAATGCGACATTACTATTCAAGTACGTGGGTTATAAAGACCAGAAGAAGAAGATTGCGCAGAAGGGCGCTTCTGTGGATTTGGGAGCTATTCAGATGGAGCCGGATGCGGTGATGCTGAAGGACGTGGTGATTACATCGTCAGTGGCGGTTGCCCGTAAGACTCCGGTAGCGGTGTCAACGATAACCCCGGTGTTTATTGAAGAAAAGTTGGGTACACAGGAATTCCCGGAAGTTCTGAAGTCTACTCCGGGTGTTTATGTTACAAAAGACGGTGGCGGTTATGGTGACGCACAGACCCGTGTCCGCGGTTTCGACAGCGAGAACGTGGCTATGATGATTAACGGTGTGCCGATGAACGGTATGGAGAATCAGAAGGTATACTGGTCCAACTGGGCCGGTCTGGCCGATGTGACAAGCTCCATGCAGGTACAGCGTGGTCTGGGGGCTTCCAAAGTTTCTTCTCCGGCAGTGGGAGGTTCTATCAACGTTATTACCAAGAGTACCGATGCCAAGAAAGGCGGTTTCATCTCTTACGGTATGGGTAATGATGGTTACAACAAGATTCTGTTCAGCGTTTCTTCCGGTTTGAGCAAGGACGGTTGGGCATTTACCTTATTGGGTGGCAAGACCTGGGGCGACGGATACATCCAGGGTACGGACTTTGAAGGTTACAACTATTTTGCCAGCCTTTCCAAACGTTTCAACGACAATCATCAGTTGACGCTTTCTGCTTTTGGTGCTCCGCAGTGGCACAATCAGCGTAATTATAACAACGCATTGACCATCAAAGAATGGCAGCGTGTTCAGCAATTCATGGGTGAGAAGAGTGCCTATCGTTACAATCCTACTTTCGGTTATCGCAAGGGACAAGCCTTCAACTCAAACCGCAATGCCTATCATAAGCCTCAGATTTCCTTGAATCACTTATGGCAGATTGACCATAAGTCAAGTTTGAGTACAGCTCTTTATGCTTCTATCGGCCGTGGTAACGGTTACAGCGGTACTGGTACTTCTGCTTATCGCAGCAAGTGGTATGGTGCCAGCAACGGATATACCAACGATGAGTTCCGTCTTGCCGACGGTACTTTCAACTATGATGCTGTCGACGCGTTGAACCAGGCAAGTACCACCGGTTCGCAGATGGTGATGGGCAAGGCCATGAACAACCACGAATGGTACGGTTTGCTTTCTACTTATACAACTAAGTTCGGCGAGTATCTGGATTTCTATGGCGGTGTCGACTTGCGTTATTACAAAGGCTTGCACCAGAACATCATTACCGATTTGTTCAGTGGTTCTTATTTCATTGATTCCAATCGTGACAATGTGTCTGCTGCCAATAACATTGCTGCTGCTGATCCGAATTTTGCCAAGAAGAAACTGGGTGTAGGTGACGTGGTTTACCGTGATTATGACGGTTATGTAATGTCCGAGGGTGCTTTTGGCCAGTTGGAGTACAACCGCGATAAGTTGAGCGCTTTCGTTGCCGGAGGTCTGTCAAACACCAGCTACTGGCGCTATGACCGCTTCTATTATGATGAAGCCCATGCCAAGAGTAGCAAGAAGCACTATCTGGGTGGAAATATCAAGGGAGGTGCCAACTATAACTTGAACGAAACGCAGAACATATTCTTCAATGCAGGTTTTATTACGCGCGCGCCTATGTTTGATACCTCTTTCATCAATTCACAGAATTCCCACGACCGCAACCAGGATGCTAAGAACGAAAAGGTAATGTCGTTCGAGGTGGGCTACGGTTTCCGCAATAGCTTGGTGGCTGTCAATCTGAATGCTTACTATACGCAATGGATGGACAAGAGCCTTTATGATTCTTACACAGCACGTGACGGTAGCCGCGCCACTCTGAATATGACCGGTGCCAATGCCAAGCACATGGGTGTTGAGGTGGATTTCAATATCCGGCCGACCACTTGGATGACCATCAACGGTATGTTCTCTTGGGGTGACTGGCGTTGGGACGGACTTGCTACCGGTTTCTACTACAATAATGAAGGACAGATGTACAATCCGAAGACAGAAGAGGTGATTGCTGCCGGCAGTGCCAATGTAGAAGACTATCGTTATAACATCCGTATGGATGATGTGAACGTAGGTGGTTCTGCACAGACTACCGCTGCTCTCGGTGTGACGGTGCGTCCGATGAAGGGATTGCGTCTCGGCCTCGACTGGAACTATGCAGCACGTCTTTTTGCAGACTATGACATCGAAGCTGACCAGGCCACTCCGGGCAAGGAGTATCAGGTGGCAAAACCCTGGAAGGTGCCTTCTTCTTATACGTTTGATTTGAATGCCGGCTATACGTTTGATTTCGGTAAAGTCTCCGCTACTTTGAGCGGCAATGTCAATAACCTTTTCGACCAGGAATACATCGCCGACGCATGGGATGGTTCTACTTGGGAAGATGCGATGGTGCTCTACGGTTTCGGACGTACGTTCTCCGTAGGTTTGAAGGTTAAATTCTAACTTAAACAGACATTAACGATATGAAAAATAAATATTACTTATATGGATTGTTTGCAGCGGCTCTCACATTGACCGGCTGTGACTACAACGAGGATCATTTTCCGGGCTACGACGAGCTGGCCCAGCCCAAAGATGTGTGGAACGATACCATCACATTGGCGGATGCTGACTATAAGACAATCGCCGGAATAGAGGCAAATAAAGAATTGGCCCTTTCCAAGGACCCGGAAGGAGAGACCTTCAAGGCGGCTTTAGAGGCTGTGGCAGGCAATAAATATTTCACCGAAGAGGCTCCTGCCGTATGGTATCTGCCTGCATACATTGCCAGCAAGTATCCTTATATGGACGACAATTCCA
>ENA-OROL01002408-OROL01002408.1-human-gut-metagenome-genome-assembly--contig:-NODE-2408-length-13067-cov-3.472717_pt1 | contig 13067 bp, 13 predicted proteins | sample MGYA00242128_ERZ509048 | MGnify/ENA primary metagenome ERZ509048 (study PRJEB26280, sample SAMEA2338750) | human gut metagenome | biome: human gut; feature: human-associated habitat; material: faeces...
GCTACCAGTACAAGATGTGCTTTTCCCTCTTTCACGTATTTTTCCACGGCGAACTCACCGCTTACCACTTTCCCGGCTTTCATTGCCAGCCCGAGAAGAGACAATTGTTTATTTAGACTCAAGTTTATCAAACTCCTTTTTGAGGCTTTCGTATACATCCGGTGAAATCGGCATTTTCAAAGAACGCTCAATTCCTTTGTTTTTTTCTGCCTTTTCCAGACATTCTTTCTGAAAACAAAGATAAGCGCCTCTTCCGTTTTTACGTCCGGTATCATCTAATACCACTACGTTTTCCGGAGTCTTTAATACGCGAAGCATTTCTTTTTTATTTTTCATTTCACCACACCCTACACATTTACGCATAGGAATCTTTTTTACTGTACCCATGTTCACCTACTCTTCTTCGCTGTCAAAAACTTCACCCTCTGCCTCTGATTCATATTCATCAGCGGATTCTGCATAATTTTTATCTTCCGGATACTCTTCATAAGCTTCTTCGTAAAGCTCATAATCTCCAAGTTCACTTGCCTGTGATTCACTCTTAATATCAATCTTAAATCCTGTCAGTCTTGCTGCCAGTCTTGCATTCTGACCTTCCTTACCGATCGCCAGAGACAGCTGATAATCGGGGACAACTACCTTTGCGGTCTTCTCATCGGGATCCGCAAATACTGCTACGATTTTTGCGGGAGAAAGTGCATTCTGGATCAGGTTACCGGGGTTCTCATCCCAGTTCACGATATCGATCTTCTCACCACGCAGCTCTTCTACGATAGCATTGACACGGGCACCGTTCATACCTACGCAGGCGCCGACTGCATCTACATTGGGGTTGTTGCTCCACACAGCGATCTTGGTACGGCTGCCGGCCTCTCTGGCAATGCTCTTGATCTCTACGGTGCCGTCCTTGATCTCGGTAACTTCAGACTCAAACAGTCTCTTTACCAGTTCCGGATGGGTACGGCTGACATTGATACGGGGTCCCTTCGGGGTGTTCTTCACTTCTACGATGTAGACCTTGATACGCTCGGTGGGTTTGAATACCTCACCCTTTACCTGCTCGTTCTCGGTCAGCATGGCATCTGCCTTACCCAGGTTGATGCTGATGTTTTTGCCGACATAGCGCTGTACCACGCCGGTGACAACATCCTTTTCCTTCTCGTAGTACTGATTGTAGATCACGCTTCTCTCTTCCTCGCGGATCTTCTGTAAGATCACGTTCTTGGCATTCTGGGTAGCGATACGTCCGAACTCTTTGGACTTGATCTCTACATGGATCATGTCACCGACCTGTGCCTTTTGGGAGATTTCCTGTGCATCCTCCAGAGCGATCTGTAAGCAGTCATCCTCTACATCGTCCTTGGTGGGTACGACTTCCTTCTCTGCATATACCAGGAAATCGCAGGTCTCTCTATTGATCTCCACATGGATATTGTCAGCCTTTCCAAAATGGTTCTTGCAGGCTGTCATCAGGGAGTTCTCGATGGCTTCAAACAAGGTTTCCTTGCTGATCTCCTTCTCCTTCTCCAGAACATCCAGTGCCTCCATTAATTCCTTATTCATCATTTCCTCCATTCCGGCTTTCGCCTTTTCTTAGTGTATGGTTTCTTCTTATTCTACAAGCTATAACTATCCTTCGCTCTTTGGCTCTGAATAGTATCAAAAGTCTAACGCCAGGCGGATCAGTGCGACGTCTGCTCTGGCAAAAGTCCTCGGGGTTCCTTCTTCTGTAATCGTAACAGTATCTGCATCAAAGCTATCCAGAATGCCTGAAAATTCCTTGCATTTGTCGATGGGTTTAAACAGTTTGATCTCCACCTCTTCGCCGATGCTCTTCTGTAAATGCTTATCCTTTTTCAGAGTTCTGCCCAGGCCCGGGCTGCTGACCTCCAAAATATACGCATCCGGAATGAAATCCGCCTTGTCGAGTGCTTCGGATAATGCTCTGCTGACATTTTCACAATCCAGAATGTTCACACCCTCCGGCTTGTCGATATAGGCTCTCAAATAGTAGTCACTGCCTTCCTTTACATACTCCACATCGTAGATCTCCACCTGATTTACTTCTGCGATAGGCGTAAGCAGTTCTTCGGTTCTGCTTTCGTAGTCCTCTCGTTTGGACATGTATGCCCTCCTTTACTGATATGAACTGTCGTCACAACAACAAGAAAGAGTGGCACGCGTCCACTCTTACTCTAGTAATCATCTTTAAACTATACACAGTATAGACCCTGTGTGGGAAAAAGTCAAGAAAATATTACCCGTATCGTGGTTCCTTTGCCGGGTTCGCTCTCGAGCTGCAGCTTGGCGTGGCTCTTGGCGATGATGTGTTTTACGATGGCAAGCCCTAAACCGGTGCCTCCGGTGGACTTGGATCGGCTCTTGTCCACGCGGTAAAAACGCTCGAAGATCCTCTCCTGGTGTTCCTTGGAGATGCCGATTCCGGTGTCTTTTACCACGAGATTGGTATGTCCTTCTCTGGAGTAGGTCTGTACATTCACGCTTCCTCCGGGATTATTATACCGGATGGCGTTATCACACAGATTATACAGCAGTTCTTCCATCATCTGTCTGTTCGCCGTCACATAGGCATCTGTTCCGTCAAGCTGAATAGTCACATTGTGTTTCTCGGCACTCATGGAGAGCATTTCCACACAATTCTTCGCCATCTCATGGAGATTCAGAAGTTCAGTATCCGCTTCCTGTTCCGTGCCGTCCAACTCCGACAAGCGGATAATATCATTAATTAAAGTAAGCAGACGGTTTGCACTGTTATGAATTCCATGGGCGAAACGCACCGTATCCTGCTCCGATGCCATTCCGGTCTCGATCAGTTCCGCATAACCGGAGATTGATGTAAGCGGTGTCTTTAATTCATGGGACACATTGGCACTGAATTCCTGCCGCATTTTGGCATTTTTCATAATATCCTCATGCTGCTTGCGGATCATGGACATGAACGGGGTCAGCTCCTCATAGGTCTGCATCTCCGTACATTCCCCGATATTCTGTGCCAGTTTCTCGATGGGAGCCACTAACTTCGTAGTCAGCACTCTGGCTGCCACCATACACAGCACCAGCAGCACCACGAAGATCCCCACCATCATCGGCAGCGCCTGGCTGAAGATGCTGTAAATGCTTCTGGCATCCTTGGACAGTCGTAAAATACTGCCATCCTCCAGGCGAATCGCATAATAAAAGGTGGATCTGGACAGAGTCTCGGAATTACGGACTGCTTCTCCTTCTCCGTCCTGCATGGCCTCCCGGATCTCCGGGCGGGAAGAATGGTTCCCCATCGCCACAGAATCTGCCTCATTGTCATATAACACCTGTCCGTCACCGTTAATCAGGGTCAGTCGAAGATCCGATTCTACGGGTGCTCCGTTTGCTTCGATCTCTTCTACCGAAGAGCAGCTTTTCAACAGGGAGCCATAGCTTTTCAGATCCTCCAGCACCTGTTTTCTAAACAGATCATAATACACTACTGTGATCAGCACCATGGTAAGCAGGATCGTCACCGTGGCAATGAGGATCATCATTTTGTTAATCTTTTTCTTCATCTTCTGTTACGCTTTCTCACCGTTCATAATGTATCCCACATTACGTACCGTCTTGATCAGGCTGCCCTCTTCCTTCAGCTTCTGACGCAGAGTCTTGATATGCATATCCAGCGTTCTGGACTCTCCCTCGAAATCGATCCCCCAGACACGGTCTAAGATCAGTTCTCTGGTAGTCACAATGCCGGCATTGGTCATCAGAAGCTTTAACAGTTCATATTCCTTGTAAGTCAGCTCCACCGGCTCTCTGCCCACCATTACGGAATGCTTTTCTCTGTCCAGCACAATATTGCCAAGCTTCAGCACCTTATCCTTTTCCTGGGTCTTCTGGCTTCTGCGAAGCATTGCCTTTACTCTGGAGATCAGCTCCATAACGCCGAAGGGCTTCGTGATATAATCGTCTGCTCCCAGATCCAGTCCTTTTACCTTATCGATCTCTGAGGTCTTGGCCGTCACCATGATCACCGGCACCAGCACGGTATCCTGTCTGGTACGCAGTTTTTTCACAATACTCAGGCCATCCTCGTCCGGTAGCATGATATCTAACAGGATCAGATCCGGTGCTGTCTCGTTCAATGCCGCATAGAAATCTGTGGCGGAATCAAAACCTTTTACCTCATATCCTACATTTGCCAGGGCAAAGGTCTCAATCTCCTGAATATTTTTATCATCCTCTACTACATAGATCAATGCCATCTCACAGCACTCCTCTCTGACTGTGCTTTCTCTTCTTAAATATACCTCTGGAAATCCTTACTCCGCAAGTAATTTTGCATTCTTTTCCATAACACGTTCCTGCTTTGTGGGAGGTAACTGGTATTTTTCACGGCAAGCCATCACCTTCCCCTGGAAATCCAGATTATCCTCCTGGCGCAGTTCGTCCAGATAAGCATGCGTATCGAATTCATCTTCATTCACCTGTACCAGGCAGACCGCAATGTTGGAGCAGTGATCACTCACACGTTCAAAGTTCGTGATCACATCGGACAAAATGAATCCCAGTTCAATGGTACATTTTCCCTTGCGGAGTCTGCGCACATGACGCTGTTTCACATCCAGGCTCAATCCGTCAATAACCTCTTCCATGGGTTCTACCTGTCTTGCCAGGTTCAGGTCTCCCTTTATAAAGCTGTTCATGGTAATATCCAGAATGTCATGTACCGCTCTTTCAAATACCTTCAGTTCTTCCTGTGCTTTATCGGAAAAATCCAGCTTTTTGTCATACATTTCCTGTGCAGCCTCTTTCACATTGCGGGCATGATCGGAAATCCTCTCAAAATCACCGATGCAATGTAAAATAGTGTTCAGTGTCTCGCTGTCTTTACCGGACAGCTGTCTGGAGCTGAGCTTCACCAGATAAGTACCAAGTTCGTCCTCAAAGCGGTCCACATCTGTCTCCATCTGTGCTACCTGCTCTGCTTTTGCCTCATCATACCCCTGCAGTAATTCCATGGCAAGATCCATTGCCTTGCGGGATTTGTCCGCCATAACAGACGCCACCTGTCTGCTCTGCTCTACCGCATAGGCAGGTGTATCCAGGAATCGGGAATCCAGAAGGCTCAGTGTCTTGTCTGTCTCAGACATTTCCTTCACATCTTCATGCGTAGGCAGTGTCAGACAGGCAAGCTTTACCAGTCCATTGGAAAATGGCAGCAATACCAGTGTGGCAGCAACATTAAAGCAGCTGTGGACCACTGCAATGCCGAAGGGGGTTGCCACTTCTCCCAAAAAAGCAAAGGGATGAATAGCATTCGCAGTATAAAAGATTCCAAGGAATAATATCGTTCCGATAATATTGAAATACAAGTGGATCAGTGCCGCACGCTTTGCGTTGCGGGAAGCACCGATACCGGAGATCATGGCGGTAACACAGGTACCGATATTCTGTCCCATGATAATGGGAACTGCTGCGCCGAAGCTTACCGCTCCGGTCATGCACAGTGCCTGCAAAATACCTACGGATGCGGAAGAAGACTGGATCACCGCTGTGAGGATGAGTCCTGCCAGCACACCGAATACGGGATTTTGGAACTTGATCAGCAGATTGGTAAACTCCGGTACCTCTGCAAGAGGTGAAACTGCTGCGCTCATGGAATCCATGCCAAACATCAGAATTGCAAAGCCCACCAGGATGGTTGCCGCATTTTTTAATTTATCTTTATGGGAAAACAGCAAAATACCCACACCCACGATTGCCAGAATCGGCGAAAAAGAACTGGGTTTGAGCATACGGATCCAGAAAGCATCGCTCTCAATGCCTGTAAGGCTTAAGATCCAGGAGGTCACCGTGGTACCGATATTGGCGCCCATGATGATGCCCACTGCCTGTTTCAGGCTCATAATGCCGGAATTGACAAAACCGACTACCATAACAGTAGTCGCGGAGGAGGACTGGATCACACCGGTGACCACCGCACCCATCAATACTGCCTTGATCGGGTTGCTGGTCAGTTTCTCCAGGATACGCTCCAGACGTCCGCCGGATGCCTGGGACAATCCATCACCCAACAGATTCATTCCGTATAAAAACAGTGCAAGTCCTCCTACCATCTTCAGTAAATCAAAAAAGTCCATACTCTAATCCTCTCATTTTACATAACATACTTTACATTTTCGGTTTCTATCTACACTTTATCTTGCTTATGTAAAATGTGTTACCAACGAATGTAAAATTTATGTAAAGTTGCAACGATGCAGATTTTCTCCTCGATTTTGCGAATTGGGCTCTGCATCGTTGCCGGGATTTTGCGAATTGCGGCTCTGCATCGTTGCCGGGATTCTAGTATAATTTTACCCCTTCCATGTCTCCGGTCATACGGAAGATCGCCCACTGCGCAATATTTACTGCATGGTCGCCTACCTTTTCAAGGTATTTTGCCATCATCAGATAATCCACCACACGGTCGGCATCCAGATTCTGTTCCCGGATAGCCTGCATCATCTCTTTCTTCATATCGTTAAAGAGGGCGTCCACCACATCGTCATGTTCCACAACTTTTTTGGCATTCGCTTCGTCTCCCTCCACGAAAGCCTCCACGGAATTATGGATCATATCCTTTGCCTCTTCCATCATTTCCAGAAGCAGTTTTTCCTGTTTTCCTTCGGAATTCATATTCCCCATCCGCAGATACAACTCCACCATATCTGCCACATGATCACCAATCCGCTCAATGTCTGTTACAACCTTCAGTGCTGCACTCACCAGCCGCATATCTCTCGCCACCGGCTGTTGTCTGGTCAGCAGACTTAAGCACATAGCTTCAATGCTTCTCTGCATATCCACCATCTTGTGATCCGTATCCACCAGAGTCTTTAAAATATCCTCTTTGTTCTCCCGGATTCCATATAACATATGGTCATAACTGATCTCCGCATGTTCTCCCATCTCCAATACTTTATTTTTCAAAGTCTCAAGATCCTGCTCAAATAATACTCTGGGTGACATCTCCCATTCCTCCTATCTTTTCATTCAAAATCAACCAAACCGTCCGGTGATATAGTCTTCTGTCCGTTTATCTTTAGGTCTTGCAAAGATCTCTGAGGTTGCATTCTTCTCGACCACTTCTCCTACCAGGAAAAATGCGGTGTCATCCGACACACGGGCTGCCTGCTGCATATTGTGGGTTACGATGACCACGGTGTACTTTTTCTTCAGGGTCTCCATCAGTTCCTCGATCTTTAACGTAGAGATCGGGTCCAGGGCGGAAGTGGGTTCATCCATCAGAAGCACCTCCGGGGATACTGCAAGTGCTCTGGCAATACACAGTCTCTGCTGCTGTCCGCCGGACAGACCCAGTGCGGATTTGTGCAGACGGTCCTTTACTTCTTCGAAGATAGCAGCACCCTGCAGGGAACGTTCCACGATCTCATCCAGTTCCTTTTTATTCTTGATGCCATGTAGTCTTGGGCCATAGGCGATATTGTCATAGATAGACATAGGGAAAGGATTAGGCTGTTGGAATACCATACCCACCTTTTTACGAAGCAATGTGGTATCTACCCGCTTATCGTAAATGTCCTCTCCGTCCAGGATCACTTTTCCTTCGACTCTGCAGCCGTCCACTAGATCATTCATCCGGTTCAGGCAGCGCAGGAAAGTGGATTTGCCGCAGCCGCTGGGACCGATAAATGCGGTAATGGCATGGTCTGCAATCTCCATATTTACATTTTTCAGTGCGTGGTTCTCTCCGTAATGGAGATTTAAGCTTTCCACGGTTATTTTACTGTTATCCATAAGGTTACTCCTTCTTGTGATTTCTCTTACTCTCGTCTCAATTTATTTGCTGCCAGCTTGGTCAGCAGGTTCAGGATCAACACGATAATGATCAGAACGCAGCCGATACCGAAGGCGTTGTCATACTGTCCCTTCTGCATCTGCAAATACAGTTCGATCGTCAGGGTACCGCCAGACTCCATTGCCTTGTGGGCCAGCTTCGCCAGATTGTCCCCGAAAGCTCCGGTGAACTTTGGCAGCTTATAGTCGCTTCCTGCGGTAAATAAGAGTGCTGCGGATTCTCCTACAATTCGTCCCAGCGCCAGGATGATACCGGTGACGATACCCGGCATGGAGGACGGCAGAAGAATGGTACGGATCATATGCCATTTCGTAGATCCCATTCCCAAAGCACCGGTACGATAGCTGTCCGGCACGGTACGCAGTGCTTCCTGCGTATTTCTGGTGATCAGGGGCAGCACCATCAGTACCAGGGTAAAAGAACCGGTGAGTAGCGAGTAACCAAATCCCAAAGTCTCTCCGAAGAAGATCATACCGAACAGGCCGAAAATGATAGAAGGAATACCGGACAGGGTCTCGGTGGTAAATTCAATGAGGGAAACCAGCTTGCCGGGTTTGGCATATTCGTTCAGGTAAATAGCACTTCCCACGCCAATGGGGGTCGCGATCAACAGAGTGATCACGATGATGTACAGGGTATTTAACAGGTTGCCTGCAATACCCGTGGTCTGTTTTCTGGCACTGGTCACAGTCGTTAAAAAAGCCCAGTTCACGGTGTGAATGCCTTTTACAAAGACATACAGGATAATTCCCAGCAAAAGTGCCACCGCCAGTGTGGCGGAGATGTAAATCGCTGCCAGTAACAGCATGTCAGTGGGGCGTTTTCTTTTTACATATAAGGTGTCTTTATTCATTGTCGTCCGCCCCCTTTTTCAATATTTTATTCAGTACTACATTAATGATCATAATGAATACAAACAACACCAGTCCGATGGTAAACAACACCTGTCTGTGCAGTCCGGAAGAATATCCCATCTCGCTGACAATGGCTGTGGTCAGGAATCGGACGGAATTAAATGGCAGGGGAACATTCACACTGCTGCCGGATACCAGTGTGATAGCCATAGCCTCACCGATAGCTCGTCCCACACCCAGAACGATAGCGGTCACAATACCGGATTTGGCTGCCGGAAGGATGGACCGGAAAATGGTCTGCACATGGGAAGCTCCCAGTGCCAGAGAGGACGATTTTATTCCAGCGGGAACGGCGCGTATGGAAGTCTCGCTGATATTGATCACCGTGGGCAGGATCATGATCGCCAGTACGATCACTGCGGACAACAGGTTCGCGCCTCCGGTGAACTGGTGTGTCGTGGATCCCCGGAAGATCAGTCTTTCTAATTTATACATGAGAGGATTTAATAAATAGATTCCCAATAGTCCGTAGATAACGGAAGGGATGCCGGCCAACAGTTCTACCGCAGGCTTTACAATGGCAGCTAAGGTCTTAGGTGCCACCTCTGCCAGAAATACCGCTGTCAGTACACCGATGGGCACACCCAGTAAAATTGCCAGAGTCGTACCGACGATGGAGGTCAGAATAACCCACAGAATACCAAATTCCGGATCTGCTGCCGTCGGCATCCATTCGGTGCCGAACAGGATCTCTCCCAGACCCACTTTTAAAATGGCGGGAGTACCGCTGATGATCATATATAAGGTAATGGAAACTACCGCCAGTACGGCGAAGAAGGCACAAATGGTAAATACTATTTGTGCCACAGTTTCCACAACCGCTTTATTTTTTCTGTTTCCCATTACGGAAGCGTGTGTTCCACTATTCATCGCTTTTTTCCTTTTTCTGTGTCAGGCTATTACTTTACAGTGATCAGACCAACTTCGGAAGCAACCTGCTGTCCTTCGTCGCCCAGTACAAAGTCGAACCATGCCTGTACCAGATCGTTCTGCTCGGAGATTTCACCCTTGGTAGCCATTACGAAAGGTCTGCTTAAGAAGTAGTTACCGGCCTTGATGTTCTCTGCGGTAGCTTCTACACCTTCCAGGGAAAGTGCCTTAACGCTATCATCCAGTGCATCCAGGGAAGCATATCCGATAGCTCCGGGAGTAGATGCTACTTTAGCGATTACTGCACCGGTGCTGTCCAGTTCGTTTGCATATTTGCAGGCATCCTTCAGGTCAACCAGCTCTTCAAAAGCTCCTCTGGTACCGGAACCTGCCTCACGGCCGATTACGATGATAGGCTTATCTGCGCCACCGACTTCTTTCCAGTTGGTAACTGTACCATTGTAGATATTAGTCAACTGCTCTTTGGTCAGATCTGCTACTTCGTTAGCGGGATCTACACATACGGCAATACCGTCGATTGCTACTACGTTCTCTACAACGCCCGCTGCCTTTTCCTCATCCTTTAAGCTTCTGGAAGAGTTACCGATATCTGCGGTTCCGTTGGTAACCGCTTCGATGCCTGCGCCGGATCCTACGAACTCAGCGGTTACGGTTACCTCAGGATATTCTTCCATGAAAGCTTCGCTCAATGCATTGGCTAACTTCTCCATAGAAGTACTTCCTACCATGGAAATGCTGCCGGACAGATCTGCGGTGGCTTCAGCAGGAGCCGCTTCACTGCTTGCTGCCACAGTGCTTTCTGCTACGCTGCTTGCCTCTGCGGATGATGCTGTGTTTGCAGTAGCATCACTGTTACCGCATGCAGCCAATGCGGTTACTGCTAATATTCCTGCTCCGATCAGAGCTAATAATTTGCTGTGTCTTACTCTCATAATAATGTCCTCCATGTGTTTGTTTTTCTTTCTCTTGATTACGCAATCATACTAACATGGAGGAAATTCACATAATATCACAGTCCGGTAATTTATTTGTAAGAATTAGGTAAAATCACATGCTCTCTAAGATTCCGTCGGCAATGGCCCGGGCGATCTCGTCAAACCGGCTGTCAAAGAGTTCGTTGTCCGCATCCGTATTGATAAATCCCACTTCTACCAGCACCGCCGGCATATTTGTGCTGTTTAACACCACCAGATTCGGTCTTTCATTCACTCCCAAATTCACGAATCCCACCTGCTCCAATCCGGCATTGATGTTGTACGCCATTCTGGCTGCCGCTCCATAGCGGTTGTAGACTAAGCTCTCCACTCCGCTGTACTGGTTCGGATAAGGACTGGAATTGCGATGGATCGAGACAAAATAATCTCCTCCCACCTCATTTCCCTCCTGCGCCTTCTGATAAGGAGACTCGTAGATATCTGTGGTCCGGGTGTAATACACATCCACTCCGTTTTCTTCTAAGATGCTTCCCACCGCCAGTGTCAGAGCCAGCGCATCCTCACTTTCTTTTCTTCCATTATAAGTGGCTCCGGGGTTCGCACCACCATGCCCCGCATCCAATACGATCAATGACATAAAAAACTCCCACATATCCTTTTGTTTCATGATATGCGGGAGTTTCCCCATTTAGATATTTTTGCTTACTTTAAAATTGCTGCCGTCACTTCCTGCGGAATTACAAATTCCGGCGCTCCCATAGAACCGGGAGCCACTTCGTATTCATCAAAGGCAATGACCAGTTCGTCCTTTTCATTAAAATAGAAGTTCGTCTGCTCCGTGATCCCCTGAAAATTGAATTCCGGCATATCGTCATTATCCAGGAAATAGATCACGCCTTCGTCCGCCGCCATCTGCTCTCGCATCTGGGTCTTAATGTTCTCGCTGATCGCGGAAATATAGTCGCTCCCTTCTGCAAACAGATCTTCCAGTGTCACCACATTTCCCGTCTGTTTATCAATCGTATAAAACTGATTATGCTCGTAGCCGCTGGCTTCCGTCTCCAAAACGCTTAATTTTACGGTATAATACCTCGCATTGTCCGTAACAACCTCCTGTGTTACATGCAGACCATGGTATCCTTCCTCGGATAAGGTATCCTCGAACTGACGGATCAGTTCCTCTACCGTAGCCTCCATATCCTGGTTGACCGCTTCCACACCGTCTTCCGACAGATTTGCTACCGCAGCCTCCTGTCCGGCACTGGCTCCTTCCACACTTCCGGCAGCTGTGCCCTCAGGAGCGGCTGCCACTTCTCCAACGGAAGCACCTTCTCCCGCATCTTCTCCATAATTGATCTGTGCAAGTTCTACTTCGGCATCATGGTTCTCATCGTTGTAATTGTACTGCCGCACTGTTACCAGCCTAAAAAAGCCCCCAAGCAACGGAATATTTTCCATGGCATGGGCTATCTGCATATTGGTATTTGGCAGTGCGATCATCACGACAGCTGCCGCAGCCACCGCCGTCCATGCAGAACGCCTTCTGGCGTGCTCTGCTCTTTTTTTCTCCATCCGGGCTCTGTCGATACCTGCCTGCAGCCGTTCCCGTCCCGTTTCGGGTATTATCATATTCTCATACTCCTCTTTTAATTGCCTCAACTGTTCCTGTTCAGTCATATCTATTCTCCATCTATCCGGTCTGTTCGGACCGGTCATGTTATCTCTTTCTATATCTCTTTTCCTGTATCTGTCTTATGTCCTGCATATATATGATGTCGGGGTCAAAAGCCCCTGACTTTGACTACGGATTACTCAGCCCATGCTACCCTCGAGGTTCAGCCGCAGCTTTTTCATCACCCGGTATAGCCTGCTCTTTACCGTACTCAGGTTCTCATCCAGGATCTTCGCAATCTCCTCCAGCTGCCTGTCCTCAAAAAATCGTAGGACTACGATGGCACGATCCTTTGGGTCAAGATTTTCTATTGCGCGTTTTAAATCAATATTTTCATAGATATCTTCACTTGCCGCCTGGATCTCCTCCACATCCGCGCTCTCCTTCCGGCTGCGCAGGAAGCTGCACGCCTCGTTGATCACGATCCGGTACACCCAGGTCTCCACGTATTGCGGCTCCTTCAGGCTATCACTTTTTAAAATGGCTTTATAGGCTGCTTCCTGTACAATATCCAGCGCGTCCGCTTCATTATGTACATAACTATAAGCAAGACGGTAATACTTCTCATACCCTTCCGTCAGGGCACGCTCCACCGCCTGTTCTTTTTTTCTGTCCGACATATATCCTTTCCTCACTTTTGAAAACTGCATGCAATTATTTTTCGGTATTTATTGTAACACATATTCTTTTGATATATTCTACTATTTTGACGCTGTATTCCCACAAAAAGTTTCACCGGCAAAAAATATTCCAGACTGAGTTTTTTCTCCTCAATTGCCAAAGTAAATTCCGGCCGTTCCATC
>ENA-OROL01002427-OROL01002427.1-human-gut-metagenome-genome-assembly--contig:-NODE-2427-length-12985-cov-16.924053_pt1 | contig 12985 bp, 9 predicted proteins | sample MGYA00242128_ERZ509048 | MGnify/ENA primary metagenome ERZ509048 (study PRJEB26280, sample SAMEA2338750) | human gut metagenome | biome: human gut; feature: human-associated habitat; material: faeces...
CGCCGAAGTCACCCTCGCCGTCCACTACCGCGAACGCAGCGCCACCGGCGAGTGGGTCGGCGGCCCGATGTACTACATTAAAAATGGCCTGAGCAAAAACTGGCATTGGCTGGCGGCGTTCTATTCGCTGTTCGGTGTGCTGACCGTCTTCGGCACCGGCAACGCCACGCAGGTGAACACCATCGTCACAGCCATCGACTCGGCCCTGACCGCCTACGGCGACTTCAGCAAGAGTATGCTCTCCACCGTCAACCTTGTGGCGGGCGTGCTGGTGGCCATGCTGGTAGCCATGGTGCTGCTGGGCGGCATCAAGCGGATCGGCAGTGTCACCGAAAAGCTGGTGCCCTTTATGGCACTGTTCTATGTGGTGCTGGCGCTGGGCGTTGTCATCCTGAACATCCGACGCTTCCCGGCGGTGCTGGCCTCCATCGTGGGCGGCGCGTTTGACCCACGGGCCTTCACGGGCGGTGCCATCGGCAGCGTTTTCCTCAGTATGCAGAAGGGCGTTTCCCGCGGCATCTTCTCCAATGAGGCCGGTCTGGGCACCGGCTCCATCGCCCACGCCTGTGCCGACACCCGCAAGCCGGTCAAGCAGGGGATGTTCGGTATCTTCGAAGTCTTTGCCGACACCATCGTCATCTGCACCCTGACCGCGCTGGTCATCCTGTGCAGCGGGGTGCCGGTGAACTACGGCTCTGCCGCCGGTGCCGAGCTGACCATCGCCGGATTCACCTCCACCTACGGCGGCTGGTCGTCCATCTTTACGGCGGTGGCGCTGTGCTGCTTCGCATTCTCCACCATCATCGGCTGGGGCCTGTACGGCTCCCGCTGCATCGAGTTCCTCTGCAAGACGGATAAGGTCGTGCGGCCCTTCCTCGTGGTCTACTCTTTCGTGGCCATTCTGGGCGCGACGGTGGAACTCGACTTGCTGTGGAACATCGCCGATACCTTCAACGGCCTGATGAGCATCCCGAACCTCATCGCGCTGCTGCTGCTTTCCGGCACGGTGGTCAAACTGGTCAAGGAATTTTTCGAGACCGAATCCTGAAACCGGACCCTTTTTCCACAAACGACAAAACAATTGCGAAATTTCACAGGAAGCAATTGACAAAACAGGCCGTTTATCGTATAACCTATATAGAGACGTCATATCCGGGAAGGGTATGGCGTTCACGGAACGTTTGGAAAGTGAGGCCGCAACATGAAGAAATTTCTGAAGAGGCTGATGCTGGGGGTCGTAACGCTGGCAGTGTTCTGCTGCATGACCCCGCTGGCGTTTGCTGCAGAAAAATATCACACCATCTATCTGGAGCCGCAGGGCGGTATCGGTGTGCCGACGCAGGTGTACGTTTACAAGTACGGCGACGTTTACCGCGCGTCCAGTCTGCCGACGCCTACCATGGAAGGCTACACCTTTGATGGGTGGTATGAGGATATCGTGGGCGGCACCGCGATCAAGGCGAGCAAGTACAACTTCAAAGAGGAAGGTCAGACGCTCTACGCTCACTGGACGGTCGCGGACGGCAGTTCTTCTTCCGCCGCGGCTGCACAGCCAGAGGAGACGAAACCCACCAAGACCTTTAAGATCGAAGAACATATGGGAGAAGTCCTGATCGTTGGCACGACCATTCTTGTGTTCACGCTGGTAGCGCTGCACGGCTGAAACGGTCAGCTTTTGCCTGAAGTTATCTTAAAATTTTGAAAGCGAGGATTCCTTATTATGATGAACAATGAGATCAAACTGCCCGCCGCTTACGCTGCGATCGACGAGAACGAGATGGTCTACCTGAACGGCGGCTCCATCACCGACACGCAGGGCTGGCTGATCTTCATGAATGTCGGTGCCCTGTTCAACTACGTCGCCCGCGTCTTCTCCGCTGGCAGCTCCATCGTCAACAACGTCAGGGTCATCGTCACCACCATTGAGGCTCTGAACAACTTCAAGCTGACCGGCAAAAACTAAACGAAATTTCCTGAAATGGCTGAAAAGCGCATCCGCAAAAAAGCGGATGCGCTTTTTTGCGCCGAAAGCGGCGAAAATCGGGCTTTCAGACGCCGGAAATCAATGATATATTTCACGAAACCGGTTGCGAAAATAGAAGAGCGATGCTATAATCAAACGTAGTAATTGGGTAATTATGACAATCATCCGTTAGGGAGATAAACTACATGGCGGAACGTGAACTGCGGCGGATGAGCCGCACCGAATTGATCGAGATCATCTACGCGCTCAAGCAGCACGAAGAAGAGCTGGAACAGCAGAACGCGGCGCTCCAGAAGCAGCTGGACGACCGCACCCTGCGGCTGGAACATGCCGGTTCCATCGCGGAAGCGTCGCTGGCGCTGCATCAGGTGTTCGAAGCGGCTCAGGCCGCTGCCGATGCGTATCTGGAATCGGTGAAGGCAATGAATCCGCCCCTGCCCAGTGAACCACCGCAGTCTGCGGATAACGGAGGTGCGGACGCAGAATGAAGGGACGACACGTGAAACTGGCCACGATCCCCTCCATGGAGGAAGTGGACAAGGAACGGCAGCGTCTGGAATACCGGGACCGCTACGTGCGGGTGCTGAAAAGCACGGTCTACGCGCTGGTGGTGGTGGCTGCGGCGGCGGTGCTGCTGGCGACCATCCTCCTGCCGGTGCTGCAGGTGTCAGGCGACAGCATGAACCCGACCTTGCAGAGCGGGGATGTCCTGCTGCTGCTCAAGACCGATGATATGAAAACCGGCGATCTGTGCGGTTTTTATTGGCAGAATAAACTTCTGCTCAAGCGGATCATCGGCGGGCCGGGGGATGTGATCTCCATCGACCGAAGCGGCGTTGTTACGGTGAACGGGGAGGCTCTGGAGGAACCTTACGTCGATGAACTCGCGCTGGGCGAGTGCGACCTCAAGTTCCCGTATCAGGTGCCGGAAAATCGCTATTTCGTGATGGGCGACCATCGTTCAACTTCCATCGACAGCCGAAGCACCGTCATCGGCTGCGTGGACAAAAGCCAGATCGTCGGCAAGGTGTTCTTGAGGGTATGGCCCTTGTCACGTCTTTCATGGGTGCACTAAGGAGGTGCCATGATGAGGAATCCGTTCAATGAGATCATGCAGAAGCTGCGGGCGCAGCGCGTGAGAGCGCGGCGCTATACGGCGATGCTGCTGGTGCTTGCGATGCTGACATCACTCTCGGTCAGCTGGCGGCTGCATCAGGTGGGCACGGCGCTGACCACCGACAACGAATATAGCTGCGGCATGGAAGAGCACGTCCATACCGACGACTGTTATACCGAGGAGCTGGTCTGCGGTTATGAGGAAGGCGAGCCGGAAGACCCGGACTCCGCCTTTTCCGTGGACTCGGAGCCGACCACGGAAGAACCGGAAGCCGAGCCGGAAGAGCCGGAACCGGAGGAGACCGAACCGGAGGTGCACCACCACACGGCGGACTGCTACGAGACCGTGCTTGTTGAGCACGAGGAACTGACCTGCGGCCAAGAAGAACATACCCACGATGAAACCTGCCCGGTCGATCCCGATACAGGTGACTTTCTCTGCGGCTTTGAGGAGCACACCCACACGGACGACTGCTACACCATTGAGACGGAGACCGAGGAAAAGCTGGTCTGCGGCTACGAAGAGGGCCAAGTGCTCTCGGATGGTACGGCGGCAGACGATGACGGCATTGCGGCGCTGGAAGATACCAACACCGCCACGTCTGTGGCGGACGACAGCAGCAGCGAGGCCGTTTCCGAGCCGGTGCTCCATCACCACACCGAGGCGTGCTATGAGAAGGTGCTGACCTGCACCATCCCCGAACACACGCACACGCTGGCGTGCCTTGCGGACTATAGCGCCGACGTGGAGACCGACGACGACTGGGAAAAATACAGCGTCGGCCTGAGCGATAACTGGAACGAGGCCCTGCTGGCCGTGGCACAGGAGCAGCTTGGCTACAAGGAAAGCGAAAAGAACTTCCAGACCGACGAGGCACTGGGCGACATCATCGACGTCCACCATTACACCCGCTACGGTGCGTTCTACGGGAACCCCTACGCCGATTGGGACGTCGCGTTCATCGCGTTCTGCCAGCATTATGCGGGCATCCCTAAGACGGAGATCCCGCAGCGCTTGGGCTTGGAGGCGCTGCGCGCCGATATGGATGCCATGGGCTTTGCCTACCTCACCGAGGGCGAAGATGCGGCTTACGAAGCCATCCCCGGCGATGTGGTCACCTATAATAAAAACGGAACTGCCGACGACGAGACCATCGGCATCGTGGAGACGGTAGGCGACGATTCGCTGACCGTTATTTCTGGTGCCGTCGAGGGCGCTGTCGCGGAAGTGACCGTTCCCTTCACCGATGTCACCAGCACCATCCTCGTGGATCAGGCTTACGGCGACTACGTGGGCGAGGCCGACGACCGCGACGGCAGCCATGACGATGAGATCGCAGTGCAGCCGGCAGACGAAATGGATGCGACGGCGGTGGATTCCGGGAAAACGAAGTATCCCATCAATTTGGATGACCCCACGGTTGCAACGAAATTGAAAGCGGAATTCACACTGCAGAAGAAGGATAATAATAGTATTTATCAGGATGTTCAGAAGGATGCCACAGTGAATGAGGGCGACGACCTTCAGGTGAAGGTGAGCATCAAGGTCCCGGCAGGTACGTTCAGTAAGAATGCGCCGGACGGCAATAAGCTCACGTATACGCTGCCTTTTAAGCTGCAAAAACCGTTGGAGCATCAGGCAATTACAGATCGAAACGATTCCTCAAAGGTAATTGGCTATCTGAATGCGGACACGGAAGGAAACGTAACGGTTGAGTTTTCGAATGAAGTCGATACCTTTAATCACGAAAAAGAGTTTGATGCAGATTTCAAGGTTTGGGGCGTGGCAGTTGCAAAAGAAACAGGCGAGAACCAGACCATCAAATTCCCCGGCGATTCTGGAAGCTTTACTCTGAAAAAGAAGAGCGATATCAGTGTGGAGAAGACTTCTACAGATGGTATTGTGGAGGAAAACGGAAAAACTTATTTTGAATATAAGATTAAAGTCAGCTCCAAGGACGGAACGGCAGGGAAGACGGTTACCATTTCGGACAAAATTGAGTCAATTACGTCTGGGCTGGAAGGCAAATTTGACAGAGAGTCGTTTGTGCTGAAAAAGAAAGATGGAACAAAAGTAGCACTTACAGAGACGAATCTTACAATCAAAGATGCAAGCGATGGCAAGGATAGTTTTGTGATTTCTGGCCTTGCTCCATTGGACAAAGATGAGTATTACGAGCTGACCTATCGCTATGAAATTACCAATATTAGCACATTAAAGGGAACGCAAAATATCGCTAACAGCGCTTCCGCAGAATACGGAGAGACCACCGAAACAACTGGCTGGAAATGGAAGGAAATCAAGGGCAGTGAGTTGTATGTCGAAAAGAAGGGTGACTATAACGGAAATAATGACGCCATGATGACGGGCCGCGTTCGGTGGACAATCACGGTGAGCAATCCGAGCGGACGTGATCTGGCGGGCTTTAAAGTGTCGGATGCACTTGCGACAGCGGGCATTACAATCCGGGATGGTGATGGCATCACTATTAACGGCAGTAATGGTAAGGTATTTGATAAAATATTAAATGGCAAGGCGAGCAAAGGCACGGGTAATATCGCTGAGGATAAGAGAAGCTTCGAGTATATTTTCACGGCAGGTTCGAAGGATACCCAGTATACATTTGTCTATTATACGACTCTGCCGACAAATATGCCGGAAAATGCGACGGATAAGGTGACACTTGAAAATAGTGTTGATGTTAGCAAAGATGGCGAGAAGTATGATGCCAATGGGACGGCAGAGGTTAAGGGACGCAGCGAAGAAATTTTGAAACAGACGGTGGGGAAGACGGAGCTTACCACGGATAACCGACTGAAAACCCAATGGGAACTTGTTGCACGTTCCAAGGCTGCAACCGACGCGGATAAAAAATTTACCGTACGGGATTATTTCGAAAGTCCAACGAATAAAAACGGGCAGACGATGGATCACTATGCAACCAAGAAAGACCTTGAGAGAGAGTTTGCCGCGGTTGGTGCTAAGAATGATGAAAAAGGCATCTTCTTTGATGTGCTGGTAGGTGGCGTGACCAGCAGAGTGTATGGAATCGCAGCATTGGAAAAACTCGGTGCGACGGTAACAATCGACTATTACACGGATAAAGACTCAACACTAAAAGCGACAAATGATGAGGATAAAGTGCGATCCTTTACCATTACGGTCGATTGGACTAACCGCCAAGAAAATCTTCCTCCGCTGTCTGTTACGCAGGTACATGTGATGAAATATACCACATATGTGGATGGCGCAGACACATTGCAGGATGGCGAAAAAATTAAGATCCGGAACTATGGCGAAATCGGAGCAAAGAGCAGATATAAGGACTCTGAGTACGAAAAGCCGGAACCGGAGAAGCCGAAGGATTCGGAATTACGCAAGCTTGTTAGCAAGGATGTGAAAGATTTTGCTGACAATACGGTTACAATTGGGACGGGAACCCCCAATGGCACGGTGATTTGGTTCAAGCTCCTGATCAAACATCCCAATGCAGATACGGTCACCATTACGGATACCCTTCCCAAGGGCTTGAAGTATACGGACTTTACTGCGGCTACTCCGGGAGCTGAAAAGTGGAATTGGCAGGACTCGTATCGAGTTGGAACTACGGAACATGATAGAAACGGTATTGCCGAGTCCGATTTGTGGGCAAAAACCAGCCGACCCAACACAGGCGTATTCAAGTTGGAATCCTCTACGAATGAAAATGGACAGCAAGTGCTGACGTTCACTTTGTCTGGACTTAAAGGAAAAGACCTGACGAAGGTAGCCATTATCTACGGCGTAATAGTTGAGGACGACTACTGGAAAGATATCAGTGCAAATCCGTCGAAGAAGTACCCCAACGAAGCAAAGTGGGGCAATTTTACAAAGAAGGCAACCGCAACCGTAACCCGGACGAACTTTGAGACGAAGAAAGATGTGAATTACGACCAGAGGAATCAAACAGCAACCTATACTGTTACCATCAACGAACGAGGTGAGCAGTTGCTGCCCTATGCAGATGGCTACTTGAAGCTGGAGGATCAACTTACGGTTCCGCCGGGCCTGAGTGCCACGCTTGATCAAAACAGCATCGTGGTGAAGGATAAAGACGGCAGCCCTGTTAAAGATGCGCTGGGGGACTGCGAGATTGACCCGGACACCCACACGATGAAGATCGAGATCAAGGACGGAGCAAAATATGAGTTGTCCTATACGTACAAGTTTGTTCCGGACGAAAATTTGGACAGTGAAGCAAGCCTGACCGTGAAGAATGAGGTGAAGATGTTCGGGAAGATCGCTTCGAACAATGAAACACACTTCCAGAATGCGGGCGGCAGCGGCACTGCATCGAACGGCGTGACGGACATCCTGACCCTCGTGAAATCGGAAAAGGGCAAAAATAATAATACCCTTGGCGGTGTGACCTTTGAACTTTCCGAATATGGGGAAACCGAATATGGGGAAAACAAGTGGATTTCGGCGGGAACCCATACTACAGCATCGGAGGGCGATGCAAAGGGTACGATCACGTTCCGCTACAATGAACATAACCGTTCGGCAGCTGGTACAGTGGACGTAAAAGCGGACACCCTCTATAGGCTGGTGGAAACACAGCCGGCTGACAATTACATCCTTGATACCACGCCGCATTACTTTGTGATGCTGTCGCGAGGCAAAACCGCAGACGACGTGTATTCGAACTTTAGCAACCCTAGTGTGGAACAAAGTGACATCAAGTTTGTGTCAGCCGGACAGATGACGGATGTTCTGAAGGTCGAAAATGAGGCCCGAAAGATCAAGGTTGAAAAAGTCTGGAAGGATGCCGACGGCAAAGCGATGACAGCGCCGAAGGATTCCATCACAGTTACCCTGAAACGCAAGGTGGGCGGCGCTGTTGACAGCACGGTTGACAGCACGTTTAGTGAAACGTTGAAGCTTACGCAGGGCAACGGTTGGAAGGTGACGTACCCTGATACAGGTTCGCTGCCGGAAAAGGACAGCTCTAGTGGTACGCCGTACTATTACTTCGTAACGGAAGACAGCGTGCCGAGCGGTTACAATGTAACGTACAGCTATGTTGACAAAGATGACACAACCCAGTCGGAAGGTGTGACGGCTGGCGGAACGGCGACCATCACGAACCAACAAAAGACGGATTGGCTGAAAGTTACAAAGGTATGGCAGTATGATGCGGGTGCGGATACATCCGCCCAGCCGCCAGAGATCACGGTAAACCTCTATAAAATTGTTAATGGTGAAGGCGTAGCAACGGGTTTGTCTCTGAAGTTAAATGAGGGAAACAGTTGGAGCGGAACCTTCACGAACCTTGACCCCGATGCCAAGTATTACGTTGTCGAGGATACTGTGGATGGCTACGAAGTGGTCAGCGGCACGGGCGAGGGCAATGCGGCCCTGCCCGGTGACACCATCACTGTGACCAACCGCAAGAATGCCCCCGGCTACGAACTCCCGGCGACCGGTTCCACCGGTACGGCCCCGTACACCACCGCCGGTGCGGTGCTGATGGGTGCCGCGCTGGTGGGTGGATACCGCAGAAAACGCAGACAGGAAAGGAGGGGCGAGTGACCCTCCCGCCCCTGCGGGCGGAGCACGGATCACCACAAGAAGCACAGATTTTGGGATTGCTTGGAAGCAAAAAGAAGCAAATTGGAAATGAGTTTATTTCACAAGGAGACGAAGAAAATGAAACACATGAAGAGATTCATGGCATTGTTTGCCGCACTGGCCCTCGTGCTGGCGATGGCAGTTCCGGCGTTTGCGGATGAAGGCACCACTCCCGCGACGGCAACCGGCAGCATTACGATCAGTAATGCAATTCCGGGAGCGGAATACAAGGCTTATAAGATGTTTGAGTTGAGCTACAATCCGGAAGAGGGAACAAGGCCCGCAGCTTATACATATAAGGTTGTGGACAAGTGGGCTGAATTCTTCAAAACAGGGGCTGGCAAAAATTACATCACCGTGGATGACACGACTGGTTATGTAAAGACAGCCAGCTTTGAGGCAAACTCTACAAAGGCAGCTGACTTTGCAAAAGCGGCGTTGGCATATGCAACGACTAGTAAGATTGATGCAACGAAAACGGAGACTGCGAGTTCGGCTGCGGAAGGTGCAACGACTGTTACTGTGACGATGTCTGGTCTGGAGCTTGGCTACTATCTGGTCGATACCAACGCGGGTGCTTTGTGCAGTTTGGGCACGACGGACTATACGGCAGAAATCAAAGAAAAGAATGAAGTCCCTTCTGTTGTGAAGAAGACCAAAGTTGACAACGAAGACTGGGCGGATGAAAATTATCAGCAGATTGGCAAGGTTGTAGAGTTTAAGACCACGATTCACGCCAAGAAGGGCGCGCAGAAGTACGTTTTGCATGATACCATGACGGACGGTCTGACGTTTAATGGAAACGTTCAGGTGAAAGTTGGCAACGCTAATTTGATCGAAAATACTGATTACACGTTCACAACGAATCCGGGTGATGGCTGTGCATTCCATGTGGCATTGGCGGACGACTACTGCAACGGCATTACCGGCGATAAGGATATTGAGGTTTACTACTCCGCAACGGTCAACAAGAAAGCAGTTAAGACGAGCGGCGAAACAAATGAAACTTGGCTGGATTATGGTGAGAGCCACGAGACTACTAAGGACAGCACAACGACTAAAACTTACCAGTTTGACCTTGTGAAGTACACCAAAGTCGATGGCACAAAGCATTTGCTGGATGGCGCTGAGTTTAAGCTGTATGAAGATGAAGGCAAAACTGCTGCGGTAAAGTTTGTATACGATGACACTACCAAAACCTATCGTGTGGCAGATTCCAGTGAAACGGGCAATGAAACGATTAAGGTTAAGGGTGGTAAAGTTACCCTTACGGGCCTGAAGAAGAAGACGTATTATCTTGAAGAGACTCAGGAGCCGCAGGGTTACAACAAACTGAATGAGTTACAGACCGTCAACTTGGGCGAAAACGGTTTTGAACCGAAGGCATCGGTTGACACGACGAATAAGACCTACACGAGCGGTGGTTATGGCGTCGAAAACAACGCTGGCACCACCCTGCCCACGACCGGCGGCATCGGCACCACGATCTTCTATTTGATCGGCGGCGGGCTGATGGTTGCAGCGGCCGTGCTGCTCATCGCGAAGAAGCGGATGGAAAACAAGTAAAACCAACCGGGAGCCGGCCGCTCCCCCGAAATAAGAGGGCATCTGCCCCGAACATATCCTTATAACATTAGGGAGTAGCCCATGAAAAAGAATCGCAGCAACATCATTTTAATATTGATCTTTCTCGTGGGTCTATCCGTGATGTTATATCCGACCGTCAGTGACTATATCAACCAGAAAAACCAGTCGCGCGCTGTGGCGAGCTACTCGGAAGAGGTTGAAAACCTGTCGGACGTGGACTATCAGGCCTATTTTGACGCCGCCGACGACTACAACCGGCGGCTGGCCGAAACGCCCGATGCCTTTTACCGGCCCGAAGAGGTGAGCGGCTACACCGACACCCTCGACGTCTCCGGTACCGGCATCATGGGGTACATCACCATCTCCAAGATCGGCGTGGAGCTGCCCGTCTACCACGGCACCAGCGACGGCGTTTTGCAGGTGGCGGCGGGCCATCTGGAGGGCAGCAGCCTTCCGGTGGGCGGCGCGGGCACCCACGCCGTCATCTCGGCCCACCGCGGGCTGCCCAGCGCCAAGCTCTTTACCAATCTGGATGAGCTGGAAGTGGGCGACACCTTCACCATCACGGTGCTGGACCGGGTGCTGACCTATGAGGTCGATCAGATCTCCATCGTCCTGCCCACCGAGACCGATCTTTTGCAGCCGGTGGAGGGCAAGGACTACGTCACCCTGATGACCTGCACCCCCTACGGCATCAACACCCACCGCCTTCTGGTGCGCGGCAAGCGGATCGAGAATGCGGAAAACCAGAAACACATCCGCGTAACGGCGGACGCGCTCCGCATCGAGCCCATTATCGTGGCCCCGGCACTGGCTGTGCCCATGCTGCTGGTGATGCTGGTGGTCATGCTGGCCGTGCCGCATCTGCGCAAACGCAAAAATCAGCGAGAGGAGAACCATCATGAAGAGCATCCGTAAACGGCTGGCCGCTGTGCTTGCGGCGCTGACCCTGTTGGTGTGGTGCGCGGCTCCGGCCTTTGCCCTCGAAGTGGTCGATCTGAGCCGCACCGGTTCCATCAAGGTGTCGCTCTACGACAGCGAAACATCCGAGGCGGTGGGAGGCGGCACGCTGACCCTGTACCGCGTGGCCAAGGTCCAAAAGGACAACGCCAACCTGAGCTTTGTGTACACCAACGGCTTCGAGGACTGCGGCGTGGAGCTGGGGGATCTGTCGGAGGGGGAGCTGGCGGGCTGGCTTGCCGAGAAGATCGCCGCCACTGCCGAGTCCGCTACCGTGGAGATCAGCGACCTCGGCACAGCCGAGTTCGGCGACCTTGAGGTGGGCCTGTATCTGGTCGTTCAGACCACGGCGGCGGAGAATTACAACGTCATCAACCCGTTCCTTGTGTCGGTCCCGATTCAGGAGAACGGCAGCTACGTCTACGATGTGGACGCCCTGCCCAAGGTCGGCACTGCGGCCAAGAAGACCCCCGAACCCCCCGACAAGCCGGACACGCCCGACAAACCCGACACCCCGGACACCCCGGATACCCCCGACAAGCCGGACGAGGAGAACCCGAATACCCCGGCGGCTCCCGGCCCGGACAACCCGGACGGCTGGGTCCTCGGTGCCCACGGTGAGAAGATCTACCTGAACCCGGAAGCCCCCAGCCCGGACAACCCCAACGGCTATGTCATGGGCGCCCACGGTCTGCCCCAGACCGGCCAGTTGAATTGGCCGATTCCGGTGCTGGCAGTGACCGGCGTGGTGCTGGTGGCGGCGGGAATCAAGCTCAAGAAGGGGACCCGCAAGGATGAAAAGTAAGCTGGGCGCCCTCTTCATTGCGCTGGGCGTGCTGGCGCTGCTGGGGGCTGCGGGCCTCTTCGGCTACAACCAGTGGGACAATACCCGCGCCGAGAAGGCGGCGGATGCCGTGCTGAACCAGTTGGAAGAGACCCTTGAGCAGCCCAAGACCATCCTGCCCGGCGAGAGCGAAGCGGCGTCGGCCGCTGCCGAAGAGCCCGCCGAGGAAGAAGCGGACGGTATGACCGTCACCTTTATTGACGGCTACGATTACATCGGCTATGTCTCCATCCCGTCCATCGGGCTGGCGCTGCCGGTGATGAAGCAGTGGAGCTATCCCGGTCTGAAGATCGCGCCGGGGCGGTATGCCGGCTCCCTTGCCGCCGACGATCTGGTGGTGGCGGGCCACAATTACGCCCGCCATTTCAGCCCCATCAAGCACTTGGCCGTCGGCACCGAGGTGCTGTTCGTGGACATGGACGGCAAAACGTGGCACTACGAGGTCAGCGCGGGGGAGGTCCTGCAGCCGACCCAGATCGAGAAGATGACCGTCAAGTCCTCCGGCGACGACTGGGACTTGACCCTCTTCACCTGCACCACCGGCGGTCAGGCGCGGTATGCGCTGCGCTGCGTCCGCACCGACAAGTAAATCAGACCCAAAATGTACTCGCTTTCCCGCTGGAAGGCGAGTATTTTTGTGTTATCCGACTGGGAAAGGGGATCGCACATGGAAGATTGGGTCCGCAGTTTGTTTGGGCTGGCCGGTGGGCTGGCGCTGTTTTTGTACGGCATGGCGACCATGAGCCGGGCTTTGCAGCAAGCAGCGGGGGAGCGGCTGCGGGGCTTCCTGCGCCGGGTCACCCGCACGCCCCTGACCGGGGCGCTGGCGGGGCTGGCTGTCACCAGCATTTTACAGAGCAGCTCGGCCACCACCGTAATGGTC
>ENA-OROL01002432-OROL01002432.1-human-gut-metagenome-genome-assembly--contig:-NODE-2432-length-12972-cov-17.008361_pt1 | contig 12972 bp, 10 predicted proteins | sample MGYA00242128_ERZ509048 | MGnify/ENA primary metagenome ERZ509048 (study PRJEB26280, sample SAMEA2338750) | human gut metagenome | biome: human gut; feature: human-associated habitat; material: faeces...
AAGCCGTCAGCAAGGATGTTTACCAGGAATCCAACGGCGGCAAATGGGTGCGCTATGATGCCAACGGCCATATGATCAAAGGGTGGGATACCAACGATGACGGTACCTATTACTTTGACCTTGTCACCGGTGCCATGACCAAGGGTGATGCAACGATCGACGGCTTGCCCTGCAGCTTTGATACGGTGACCGGTATTGGCCTGAACTGCGCATGGAAGCACATAAACGGCAAAGATTACTGGTACGAGGGCGGCAAGCGCCAGGGCTATGACCCCAACAATGCAGCCTACCGCGGCAAAGAAATTTACGACCCCGCCAGCAACGGCTGGTACTGGCTGGATAACGTGCAGCAGGGTGCAAAAGCCGTCAGCAAGGATGTCTACCAGGAATCCAGCGGCGGCAAATGGGTGCGGTATGATGCCAACGGCCAGATGATCAAAGGCTGGAACACCAATGCCGACGGTACTTATTACTTCGATCCCATCACCGGTGCCATGGCCAAAGGTACAACCACCATTGACGGTATGACCTATTATTTTGACCCCGCAACCGGCGTAAAACGGTAACAAAAAGCCATAAGGCAATACCGCATAATTCTAAGTGCCGATACGGCGAGCGAGGTGCGGCAGCTGCTAAGCCAAAAGCGCAGATAATACTGGATGCTGCAAAGGTGAGCGCCGCCAGTGGCGGAAACAGCGAACCGAAGCAGGGGCAGCGGTCGCAGAGTGCGAGGGGCTTTTGCCCCCGAAGCACGATGCGGGTACCGCAACCCGACATTATCGAGCATTTTGGCAACGCAGATGCCGTGCCGCAGCCGCCGGAGCGGTGCTTGAGCCGTTAGGCGGGAATTGTGCGGTATTGCCCTAAGGCGGCGGGCGCACAATGTGCGCCCCTACGGATTATTCTCCGTAAAACCTGAAATTCCCGTTATCCTTACTCTTTTTTCATCTCTTTATACTCAAAAAACTCAAACCCGCTCTTTTTATACACATGCACAGCGCGGGCGTTTTCTTCTTCCACTTCCAGCCGCAGCAGAGCATCCGGATATTTCTTCGTTATGTAATCAATAAACTGGCTGCCAATGCCAAGGCCGCGGTATTCCGCCTTGATATAAATATCCTCCAGCCAGATGCACTGCCTGCCGTACTCGGTCGAAAAGCTCTTGGCCGCCATGCCATAGCCCTGCACAGCGCCGTCCTGCTCAAACATATAGCCCTCTACATACGGGTTATCGCTGATACAGCCCTCAATGTCCCGCGCAAAGATTTCATCCGAGCCATTGCTCAGCACGGCGGGTGAATTGTAGAACACCCGCATCATCTCCATCACGCTGTCTTTGTCCGCCGGGGTCATGGCCCGGATCGTTGTATTCATATTTGTATTCCTACTTTCCAGTTCTTTGTGCAAAATATCCCGCACCTTATCCCCATAGCAGATCACATGGTTCGCCGCAATGGTGTAGCCGCGGTGCAGGCCGGTGTACAGGCTGGCGGCATTATCCGGGTGCACGGTTGCCAAAAGGTGGCGGTAACGGCTGCCGCGCAGGGTATCTTCCGCCATCAGCAGCAGCTTACCCTCCAGCCCATTGCCCTGATAGGGCGGGGCCACGCAGCAGCTGTCCATCTGGGCGGTGGTGTTCAGCTCTTCTTCGCTCATGCCCAACTGCCAGCCCAGAGCATCGGGGGCAGTACCGGCCAGCTTGACGGTAAAATACGCTGCCAGTGCGCCGGTCGTTTTTTCCTCCGCCACCAGGCAAAAGCCCTTGGGGCCGCTGATATGCTCCGCCATATACACCGCATCATCCGGCACAAACCATTCCGGGTGCTGCAAATTGGCCATGGCATCCGCCATCACCTGCATAATGGCCTCTACATCCGCCGGGCGGGCAGGGCGCAGTTCAAATTTCATCTTGGTTCACCCTTGTGTTTTGGCGTTCTGGGCCGCAATGCAGCGCTGCATCCAGCCGCCTTTTGCGTAATAGATCGCAAACAGCACGGTTGCGGTGATCCAGGTCAGTGGGTAGCTGAATTCCACCACCGAAAGTTCATGCTTGAACGGCAGCGCCACCGCCAGCCACACAATACGCATGATGCACACCGCAAACACTGTGATGATGGTGGGCACCCGCACATCACCGCAGCCGCGCAGCGCGCCGGAAAAGATTTCAATGCAGATATAGGTCATATACACCGGCACCAGGTAGTGCATCATCTGCACTCCCTGCGCCACCACGGCATCGTCCGAGCTGAACAGCCGGAACAGCAGCTGGGCCAAAGGATACAGCGCCAGGCTGATGCAAAGGGTGGTACCTGCCGTCATGGCAAGGCAGGTCATGGTGCCGCGGCGCACGCGGTCATACTGGCGTGCGCCAAAGTTCTGGCCCGCAAAGGTGGTAACGGCAATGCCAAAGGAGCTGACCGTCATCCAGAACAGGAAGTCGATCTTGCCGTACACACTCCATGCGGCAACGGCAACGGTGCCAAACCCATTGATGGCGCTCTGGATGGTCATGTTGCTGATGCTGTACAGCGCGCTCTGTGCCGCGCCCGGCAGGCCGATGCGGCAGATCGCCAGCAGCACGCTGCGTTCAATGCGGATATTTTTGAGCTGCAAATGCCACGGCATGCCCTGGGAGCCATGGATGCACCGCACTGTCAGCACGGCGCTGACCACCTGGCTGGCCACCGTGGCAATGGCCGCGCCGGCCACCCCCAGCGGAATGACCGCCACCAGCACAATGTCCAGCACAATGTTGACGATGGAAGCCACGATCAAAAAATACAGCGGCCGTTTGGAATCGCCCACCGCGCGCAGGATGTTGGTGCCCATGTTGTAAATCATCTGCGGAATCATGCCCAGAAAGTAGATTTGCAAATACTCGGACGCCATCCCCACGATTTCATCCGGCGTCTGCATCAGGCGCAGCACCGGGCGGCTGATGAGCAGGCCGATCACCGTCAGCGCCGCGCCGCCCGCAATGGCAAGGGCCAGTGCCGTGTGCACCTGGCGGTTCACTTCATCGTGGTCCCCCGCGCCAAAGCTTTGGGCAATAATCACCCCCGCGCCGCTGCACAGGCCCACAAAAAGCCCCACCAGCAGCTGCACAAAAGAACTGGTTGCCCCCACAGCCGCCAGCGCCTGGGTACCCACAAAGTTGCCGACGATCAGGGTATCCACCGTATTGTACAGCTGCTGGAACATGGTGCCCAGCCAGATGGGAAAAAAGAATAACAGCAGCTGCCGCGGTATGTTGCCTGTAATAATCGCGTTGTTCTGCTCCGGCGTTCTTGCCATAAACATCCTCCACATAACGTAAGCGCACCGCCACAGGCATTGTCCGCCCTGTCACAGTGCGCAGTCCTTTGCGGGGCGCGGTTTCTTCCTCAATTCCCGCCGCGCCCTGCTTTTTCTATTCCTTACCTATTCAATGTATGCTATAATGTGGGTATTGTCAAGCTTTTGTTTTGTTGTTGAAGGTGGTCATGGTTTGAACAGTTCACTTGGTATTTTGTGGCAGGCGTGCCCCGGCGGTGCGCGCATTCTGCGCGTGTTTGGGGACAGCCCCTGCCCCGCGCTGCCAGTGCAGATTGAAGGGTTCCCTGTTGTGGAGATCGGCCCCTACTGCTTTGCGCAGAACCAGCGCAGCCAGCCTGCTGATGCCCGATTTTGGAGCGTTGACGGCCGCGGCCCCGCTGCTTACCCCCACCCCATTGCGGGGGATTTTGTGCAGGGCGTTACCCTGCCCGCCGGGGTGCGGGCGCTGCATAACGCTGCCTTTTATAACTGCCGCAAGCTGGAATGGCTGTGCGCCGGTTCCGCGCTGGAAAGTGTGGGCAGCGATCTGTTCACCAACTGCCGCGCGCTTGACCGCTTTATCTTAGATGCCGCCCCCGATGCCCCCACTGGGCTGAAAAAGCTGGTGGCCGCCGTCAGCGCGGATATCGGCGCGGTGTTTGCCCCCGGCGGGGCGGTGCAGGCCAAAGTGTTCTACCCGGAATACTTTGAATTTTTGGACGAAAACACCCCCGCCCATATTTTCAACCACAGTATTGAGGGCGAGGGCTACCGCTACCGCCAATGTTTTGACGGCAGCGTGCTCCGCTTTGCGGAGTATGACGCGGCGTTCCCCCAGGCGTGCGTGGGCGAAAGCGAAAAAACACTCTGCCGCATTGCGCTGGATCGGCTGTGTACCCCGTTTGCCCTGCTGCCGGAAGCGCAGGGCATCTACAGCGCTTATCTGGCCGCCCATGCCGCCAGCGCCGCGGCCCCGCTGATTGCCCGGCGCGATACAGAATCTTTGCAGCTGGTGCTGAGGCTGGCGGACGAGGAAAATCGCCGCCAGATTGCGCTTGCCTGTTCCCAGTCCGGCTGGAGCGAGGGCGCTGCCCTGACCCTTGGCGGCCAGCGCCCCCGCAGGCAGAAAACCTATGATTTTGACGACCTTTGATGTGCCGTAGATTCCCCATACTTTGGTGGTGATGATCAATGCCCTCCCAACATGTTTTGACCCAGGAAGAATGGGTTGCCGCCATGGCCAAACGCGCCATGGACCGCATCCGCAGTGAGCTGTACCTGGACCTGCGCTACATGAACGCGGCCCTGGGTGCGCTGGTGCCCACCCCTGCCGCGGGGCTGCACAACCTTGCCACAGACGGCGCAGCTTTGTGCTATGACCCGGAATGGTTCATTGGGCTGTACCGCAGCAACCGGCGCTATCTGCCCCGCGCGGTGCTGCACAGCGTTCTGCACTGCGTGTTCCGCCACCCCTGGCTGCGCGGAGGCCGGGACGCCAGCCTGTGGGGGCTGGCCTGCGATATTGCCGTGGAGCAGACGATTGATGCCTTGCAGGTGCCATCCCTGACCCGTCCGGTGGGCTGGCTGCGGCAAAAAACCTACCAGGCACTGCGCAAAAACGGGGCCATGCCCGCCGCCGGGCCCATTTACCGCTGGCTTGCCGCCCAGGAGCCTGACGAACTGCAAAAGCTGCACCGGGAGTTTGTGTGCGACAGCCACCGCCTTTGGCCCAAGGATGCCCCCGAGCAGCCCCAGCAGATGCCCACGCCCCTGCCCCAGAAAACGTGGCAGAAGATCGGTGAGCGGATGCAGACCGAGCTGGACCTGCGGGACAAGGAAGCCGGTGACGGTGCCGATGCCCTGAAGCAGCAGGTCAAGGCCGCCAACCGCAGCCGCCGGAGCTATCAGGATTTCCTGCGGCGGTTCTGCGTGACCCGGGAGGAGGTCCACCTCGATCCGGATGAGTTCGACCTGAACTTCTACACCTACGGCCTGTCGGTCTACGGTAACATGCCCCTGATCGAGCCCCTGGAGACCCGGGAAAGCAAGAAGATCGAGGAGCTGGCGCTGGTCATTGACACCAGCTACTCCACCTCCGGCGAGCTGGTACGAGCCTTTCTGGCCGAAACCTACACCCTGCTGAAAGGGCGGGAAAACTTCTTCCACCGGATGAACCTGCATCTCATTCAGGCAGACAACGCCATCCGGCAGGATCTGCTCATCCGTAACGAAGACGAGCTCATCCATGCCATGAACCACTTTGAGCTGCGGGGCGGCGGCGGCACCGATTTCCAGCCTGCCTTTGAATATGTGAACCAGCTCTGCGCCGAAAAGAAGTTCTCCAACCTGCGGGGCCTGCTCTATTTTACCGATGGCATGGGCACCTACCCGGCCCGCCGCCCGGCCTACGATACCGCGTTCCTGTTCCTGGGCGAAAAATTCGACGATGCCAACGTTCCTCCCTGGGCCATGAAGGTGGTTCTGGATGAGGATGAATTTTCAGGGCCAACGGCCCGGGCCGCATCGGCACTGGCCGACGCGCTGGCCGAAGAGGACGACCCTTACCGTGAATTGAACAACTCGTGAGGATGTGAACTTATGAATATCAAACGTGCCAAAGAAGAGATCGAACACACTGTCAAAGCCTACCTGGCCAAGGACGCATTGGGTGAGTATGCCATTCCCTCCATCCGGCAGCGCCCCATCCTGCTGATGGGCCCTCCGGGCATCGGCAAGACCCAGATCATGGAGCAGGCCGCCCGGGAGTGCGGCGTGGCACTGGTGGCCTACACCATCACCCACCACACCCGCCAGAGCGCCGTGGGCCTGCCCTTCATCCGGCAGCGCCATTACGGCGACAAGGATGTCTCTGTGACCGAATACACCATGAGCGAGATCATTTCCAGCGTCTACGCCAAGATGGAAGCCACCGGCCTGAAAGAGGGCATCCTCTTCATCGACGAGATCAACTGCGTTTCCGAGACGCTGGCCCCCACCATGCTGCAATTTCTGCAGTGCAAGACCTTCGGCAACCAGGCCGTGCCTGCCGGCTGGGTCATCGTGGCGGCAGGCAACCCGCCGGAGTATAACAAATCCGTCCGCGATTTCGATATCGTCACGCTGGATCGTGTCCGTCGGATGGACATTGAGCCCGACCTGCAGGTATGGAAGGATTACGCCCGCACAGCCCACATCCACAGTGCCATCCTGAGCTACCTCGATCTGCATCCCCAGAACTTCTACCAGATCAACGCCGACGTGGACGGCACACAGTTCGTCACTGCCCGCGGCTGGGAGGATCTGTCCAACCTGCTGGACACCTATGAATCGTTGGGCCTGCAGGCAGACGAAGCACTCATCCGGCAGTATCTCCAGCACCAGAAGATCGCAGAGGACTTCTCTGCCTATCTTGATCTCTATTATAAGTACCGTGATGACTACGGCGTAGAGGAGATCCTGGCCGGTCAGGTCAAGCCTGCCGTTTATGCCCGCCTGCTCAATGCACCGTTTGATGAACGGCTCTCGCTGGTCAGTCTGATCCTGTCCGGTCTGAACACCCGGTTCACTGCTTCCCGGCAGGCCGATGCCGTCGCCGATGCCTGCTACGCCTTCCTGCGGGAGGCCAAACAGGGCTTCTCCACCCTGCCTGCGGACATCCCGGATGGGGAGCTTACCCTGTTCGGTCAGATGGTCACGGACTATGATGCCGAGACTCAGCGCCAGCGTGCTGCCGGTCTGCTGGGCCATGACGCGCTGAATACCCGCCTGCAGGTATATGCCGCCCTCCGCAGCTGGGATGCGGAGCTGCGCCGCGCCAATGCGGTGAGCACACAGCCCGCCTTTGACCTCCTGCGCACACAGTTCCAGTCCCTTGCCGAGGCCCGGGATCAGGCACAGGAAGCCGCCAGCGCCGCGCTGGAAGCTGCATTTGACTTTATGGAGAACGCCTTTGCCGAAAGCCAGGAGATGGTGGTGTTCGTCACCGAGCTGACGGTGGACCCGGTGTCCCACGCCTTCCTCACCGAGAACGGCTGCGAACGCTACTTCAAGTACAACAAAGACCTGCTGCTGGACCACCGCAAAGCTGCCCTGCAGCAGGAACTGGCCGCTGAACAGCGCCGCCACGGGGGCGTGTGAGCCATGTGGGGGAACATCCTGTTCAGCATGAACAGCACCATGCCGCTGTTCTTTATCATGCTGCTGGGCTATGTGCTGCACCGCACCGGTTTTCTGAGCGATGCGTTCGTGGCCGGGGCCAACAAGTTCGTGTTTTATGTGGCACTGCCGGTGCAGCTGTTCCGCGACCTTGGCAAAAACGATGTCCGCGCCACCTTCGATGGCCGGTATGTGCTGTTCTGCTTTGCGGTCACACTGGCGTGCATCCTTGTGATCTGGGCGCTGGCAAAGCTGTTTTTAAAGGGCACCGGCCTTGTGGGCGAGTTCGTTCAGGTGTGTTACCGCTCGTCGGCTGCCATCCTCGGCTCGGCTTTTCTGCAGAGCATCTACGGCGATGCCAGCATGTCCAGCCTGATGATCCTTGGCAGTGTGCCGCTGTATAACATCATGGCAGTGGTCATTTTGATGCTGGAAGCGCCCACTGCGCAGGCTCAGACCGGCAATATGGCTGAAAAGCTCAAAAAGAGTGTGAAAGGCATCCTGACGAACCCCATCCTTCTGGGCATTGCAGCGGGTTTTGCGTGGAGCATGCTGCACATTTCCATGCCTGCCATGCTGGATAAGGCCCTTTCCAATGTGGCCGGTCTGACCAGCCCTCTGGCCCTGCTTGCCATTGGTGCAGGCTTCAAGGGCAAAAAAGCTCTGGGATACCTCAAGCCTACCGCTGTGGCTACTGTGGTCAAGCTGATGGTGCTGCCTGCGCTGTTCCTGCCGCTGGCTGTGCGCTTTGGCTTTACCGACGAAAAGCTGGTGGCCCTGCTGGTGATGCTGGGCAGCATCACCACCCCGGCGTGCTACGTTATGGCAAAGCAGATGGGCCACGAAGGTGTGCTTACCGGCAGCGTGTGCGTTACCACCACCCTGTTCAGCGCATTCAGCCTGACCTTCTGGCTGTTCGTGCTGCGGAGCCTCGGATATATTTTATAACCTCTTTTGCATAGCACAACAGCGGACGGCCTGCAGGCTGTCCGCTGTTTGCTTTTCAGATGTTGCTTGGGGAATCAAGCCGCACCGAAGGGATGCAGCTTCTGCCTTTTATTCTGTCATTCCCAGTTCAGAGATCCATTCCCGCACGCGGTCCGGGCGGTTTGTGACGATGGCATCCGGCTGCAGGGGCCAAAGGTCTTTCACGGCCTGTTCCCCGTCCACCGTCCAGTATGCCGCCTTGATGCCCAGATCATGCAGCTTCTGCACCATGCTGGGCTGCTGGTAAGCGGTGTGATATTCGCAGCTCACCCAGTCCGGCTTGAAGTCCAGCGTCTGCACATACTTTACCGGGTCCCGCTGTTCCAGCAGGCGCTGGGCTACCTCTACCAGACTCTTGCCCGGAAAGTTTGCCTGCAGCATACTGATCTGATTGCCCATCCAGCGCAGGGCCCAGCTGCAGTTTTCGTCATCCACATTTTCCACCGACAGCGGCGGCAGCTGTGGAAAATCATCCTCTTCTAGCCCGTTCTGCAGGCCAAGCATTTCCCATGTGCTAGTGGGCAGCGCCATGGTCTCCATGGCACCGTAGACCAGCACGCCCACCTTCAGCTCCGGCATCAGCTGCTTTGCCTGCCGCAGCAGGTCGTGGTTGAACGAGATCACCACCAGCCGGTCGGTAATGTTTGCTGCACGCACCTCCTCGATCACGCGGGGGACAAAATCCGGGTCGTCATCGATGGTGGCCTTCATTTCCAGCTGAACGATGGTACCTTCCATTTCCCTGCACAGAGCCAGTGCCTCCTGCAGGGTAGCGATCCTCTCGTTCCGATAGTTCACATCCTTCCAGCTGCCAAAGTCCAGCGCCTTCAGCTCGCCCTCGGTCATGTCGTAGATCTGGCCACGCATATCGGTGTGCCAGTCAATGACAAAATCGTGGTGGATCACCAGCTTTTTATCGCTGGTCTGCTGTACGTCCATTTCCACGCCGTCCGCGCCGATCTCCATCGCCTTGCGGAACGCAGAAAGGGTATTTTCCGGCGCAAGATAGGACGCGCCGCGGTGTGCAATGATCTCAGGTGTCATAAATTCCAATTCTTTCTCACAAATTTATTTTTTCGCAAATTTCAGGCAAGGTCGGTGCCGTTTGAAGCAATGACCTTTTTGTACCAGTAGAAGCTGTCCTTGCGGCTGCGGGCCAGTGTGCCGTTGCCGTCGTTGTCCTTATCCACATAGATAAAGCCGTAGCGCTTTTTCATCTCACCGGTGGATGCGCTCACAAGGTCGATAGGACCCCATGTGGTGTAGCCCATCAGCGGCAGGCCGTCCTCGTTGACGGCCTTTTCCATCTGCTCGATGTGGGCGCGCAGATAATCGATGCGGTAGCTGTCGTGGATGGAGCCGTCCGCTTCCACGGTATCCACCGCGCCAAGGCCGTTCTCCACAATGAACATAGGCTTTTCGTACCGGTCGTAGATGGTGTTCAGGGTCACGCGCAGGCCCACCGGGTCGATGGCCCAGCCCCACTCGCTGGCCTTGAGGTAGGGGTTCTTCACGGCTTCAAACACCGCATTGCCGTCGGCCTTTTCTTCTGCCAGGATCTCCTGATCCGTGGTGATGCAGCGGCTGGAATAGTAGCTGAAGGAGACAAAATCCACGGTGCCTTCTTTCAGAACCTGCTCATCGCCCGGCTCGGTGTGTAGGGTGATGCCGGCCTTCTCCATCCGCTTTTTTGCCCACACCGGGTAGGCTCCCCGGGCCTGCACATCGGTAAAGAAGTAGTTGTCGCGGTCCGCTTCCTGCGCGGCACGGATATCCTCCGGTGCACAGGTGCGCGGGTAATACTGGCCTGCCGCCAACATACAGCCCACCATGGCACCGGGCATCTTTTCATGGGCCAGCTTGACCGCCTTTGCGCTGGCCACCAGCTCGTGGTGAGCGGCCTGATACTTGACCTGCTGCACGTTCTCGCCGGGCGCAAAGAGCAGACCGGCTCCCATAAAGGGCATGTGGAGCAGCATGTTGATCTCGTTGAAGGTCAGCCAGTACTTGACCTTGCCCCGGAAGCGCTGGAACAGCACCTCACAGTAGTGGGCGTAGGCATCCACCATCCGGCGGTCTTTCCAGCCGCCGTACTTTTTGATCAGGGCAATGGGGGTATCAAAGTGGCACAGGGTCACCAGCGGCTCAATGCCGTACTTGTGGCACTCATCAAAGAGCTCCTCATAGAAGCGCAGGCCCTCTTCGTTGGGCTGCGCGTCATCGCCGTTGGGCAGGATGCGGGTCCAGGCAATGGACAGGCGGTAGCAGCGGAAGCCCATCTCGGCAAAGAGCTTGATGTCCTCCTTGAAGTGGTGGTACATGTCAATGGCTTCGTGGGAGGGGTAGAAGTGCTCGGCATCGCAGTCCAGCATCTTCAGCTGGCCCAGCGCCACGGGGAAGCGGTCGGGGCCAAAGGGCACCACGTCCACGCTGGACAGGCCGCGCCCGCCCTCGTTGTAAGCGCCCTCGCACTGGTTGGCGGCAGTGGCACCGCCCCACAAAAAGTCTTTCGGGAATTTGCCCATAGGTCTTACCTCCTGATGCAGTTGAATTCTGATACTTCAATGATACCATGTTCTGAGCCGCTGTCAACCGGGAAAGTACGACTTTAGCCGTCAATTCGACGAAAAATGTTGCTGATTTTTGACACTTTTCACGAAGAAATCGAAAATTGCGGGCGATTTTCCTTGGAATCTGTTTCTTCCAAACGGACAGTAAGTGTGATAGACTGAATAGGTAAACGGAAAACGGCTCACCCTGCCCTTCGTTGCTTTGCAATGCCGGAGCGGGCGAGGACGTTGATGAAAGAGCTATCAGGAAAAATGGAGTGTTTGCTATGACTGAATTCAAGCCCATCAAGGAAGGCAAAGTCCGCGAGATCTATGACAATGGCGACAGCCTCATTATGGTTGCCACCGATCGTATCTCTGCATTTGATGTGATCCTGAAAAATAAAGTGACCAACAAGGGCAAGGTGCTGACCCAGATGAGCAGATTCTGGTTCGACTACACCAAGGATGTTCTGCCCAACCACATGCTGAGCGTGGATACCGCCGATATGCCCGAGTTCTTCCGCACGCCTGCCTTTGAGGGCCGGAGCATGAAGTGCCGCAAGCTGACCATGCTGCCCATCGAGTGCATCGTGCGCGGCTACATCACCGGCAGCGGCTGGGCCAGCTACCAGCAGAACGGCACTGTCTGCGGCATCCGCCTGCCCGAGGGCCTGCAGGAATCCCAGCAGCTGCCCGAGCCCATCTACACTCCTTCCACCAAGGCTGAGATCGGCGACCACGATGAGAACATCAGCTACGAAAAGAGCATTGAGGTGCTGGAAAAGCAGTTCCCCGGCCACGGCGAGGACTACGCCACCAAGCTGCGGGATTACACCATTGCCCTGTACAAGAAGTGCGCCGCGTATGCCCTGAGCCGCGGCATCATCATTGCCGACACCAAGTTCGAGTTTGGTCTGGATGAGAACGGCAACGTGGTGCTGGGCGATGAGATGCTCACCCCCGATTCCAGCCGCTTCTGGCCGCTGGAGGGCTATGAGGCCGGCCACGGTCAGCCCTCTTTCGATAAGCAGTTCGTCCGCAACTGGCTCAAGGCCAATCCCAACAGCAACTACGATCTGCCTCAGGATGTCATCGACAAGACCATTGCCAAGTACGAGGAGGCTTATGAGCTCCTGACTGGCAAGAAGCTGTAAACACTCTGATCTTCTTTCTCCCCTCTGCTGTATAACGGCAGGGGGGATTTTTATATCAGCAGACCTGCCTGGAGGGACGGCGGGGTGTTCCCCAAGCAAGTGTCCGGAGGGTGGGACCCGACTGCCGTCAGGCAGTTGGGCGGGGGATGGAATGCCCCGTATCACTTGCGGGGGAATGCCCCGCTGGCCCGACAGTACGCTGTACCCAAAAAATTCCCCCGCCCTGCGAACAGACAGGGCGAGGGGAAAGCTAAGGGTTGGCAGTGTTACAGGATGCGCACCCGGATAACGGCAGGGATGGCGGCCAGCTTCTCAGCCAGCCTGCCGTCCACGGCACCGGTCGCGTCCAGCATGGTGTAAGCCATGTTCTTTTTGCTCTTGTTCACCATGTTTTCAATGTTCAGGCCCGCTTCGGTGGTCAGGGCGGTGATCTGGCTGATCATGCCGGGCTCGTTCTTGTGGATGATACAGATGCGCTTGCCGCCTGCACGGGGCTGATGCACCTCGGGCATGTTCACCGAGTGGGTGATGTTGCCGTTCTTGAGGTAATCGCTGATCTCCTGCGCGGCCATTGCGGCACAGTTGTCCTCGGCTTCCGGCGTGGAAGCACCCAGATGCGGGGTGCAGACGATGCCGGGCTTGCCCAGAATGGCCTCAGTGGGGAAGTCGGTCATGTAGCCGGAGACCTTGCCCGTCTCCATGGCCTCCAGCAGGGCTGCGGTGTTCACCAGCTCACCGCGGGCGTAGTTCAGGATCTTCACGCCGTCCTTGCACAGGGCCAGGGTCTGGGTGTTGATGGTATCCTTGGTGGTGGGCAGGTAGGGAACATG
>ENA-OROL01002438-OROL01002438.1-human-gut-metagenome-genome-assembly--contig:-NODE-2438-length-12952-cov-3.149492_pt1 | contig 12952 bp, 11 predicted proteins | sample MGYA00242128_ERZ509048 | MGnify/ENA primary metagenome ERZ509048 (study PRJEB26280, sample SAMEA2338750) | human gut metagenome | biome: human gut; feature: human-associated habitat; material: faeces...
AAATCTCTGTTCAAATACTCGCTGGAAGGAATTTTTGCATTTTCTACCGCTCCGCTGGCACTGGCTTCCCTGTTGGGGATTGTCAGCTGCCTGCTGGCGTTCATCATGATTTTAGTCGTCGTGATTAAATATCTGGCGTTTGGCGACCCGGTACAGGGCTATGCAACGACCATTTGTGTGATTCTGCTGATGGGCGGCTTACAGCTGTTCTGTACAGGGATTGTAGGACAATATTTGTCGAAAACCTATCTGGAAACAAAGAACCGTCCGATTTATCTGGTACAGGAAACAGAAGAAGCCGTTCAGCAGCCGGATTCAAAAGCGAATCCAAATCGGCAGAATTGAGGCCGCATACACAGACTGCCCGTAAAGATACTGATTCCGCACCGAAAAAGGGAATGTGGCTGTTTGTCTTTTTTCTGTTGCTGATTGCAGGGCTTGGCATTGCAGTCAGTCGGTTTTATGCCGCCAAAACAGAAGACCCATCCGCTTCTCACCATGTTTCTTCTGTTCCGGAGCAGGACAGCTGCTACATCTTTCAGGAGGAAAGCACCGGATTGTATGGACTTTCCGATGCAGACGGCAGAATCATTGCGGCGGCAGAGTGGAAAAATTTGTCCTTTATCGGCGATCATGGCGTTGCAGCAGTCAAGCAAATCGGGACGGAATCTGTGATGGGCGTGTTAGACCGAGAGGGAAACGTGATCGTTCCGTTTGTCTATCAGGATTTGTCCTATGTGAACAATCAAATTTTAGTTGGAAAACTGCTGCACGAAGATTTGTATTTTTTATACGACCGTTCTTTTCAGGATTTGACCAACTGCACTTGGAATGCTTATCTGTTAAAAGACGATGGGCTGACTTTGCAGCGGGGAACAGACAGCTTTTTCTATCAGCAGATAAAAGACGGAATCGTACTGCGGTCATTCGACTTGCAGCGAACCATACAGCGAAAAGTCGTCACGATGCACTGTGAACATCGGGTCACTGCACAGCGGTATCCCGTGGAAGTCTGGCAGATGCTGGGCGATGACTTGAGCGAATTTTTGAAAGCCTATCAGCGAAATGATGAAACGGCAGCCGCTGCCTTTTTGTCATCCGATGCTATCTCACAGCTGCATCCGCTGATTCCCAAAAATAAAGCGGAAAAGTGGCTGGTGGATTGGAACAGTTCCATTGGCATTTCCAGTCAGATGACACAGGACAACACTGTTTTTTGCACCATCACTGTGAAGCGGGACACAGAATCCGCTGTTTTACGGGTTGCCTTTTCTACGGAATCGACAGCCGGAACATTACAGATTACAGGTCTGGAGATTTTACAGGAAAAAGCAGAAAAAACAGAGGAATCTTCTGCACTGGAAACAACTGCGGACTTTGTAATAAATGATGGAGGGCGGGACATTTCCGCCAATCCATTTGGAAGCGTTCAGGAAGAATGAGAAAAGAGGTTTCAAACATGAGTAAAAAAGTTGCAATCATTATGGGAAGCGACAGCGATTTGCCAGTTGTAAAGGCTGCCATTTCCGAATTAAAGGCATTCGGCGTGCCGAGTGAAGTGCACGTAATGTCCGCACACCGGACACCGGAACTGGTCGCAGAATTTGCAACCAATGCAAAGGAAAACGGATTCGGTGTGATCATCGCTGCTGCCGGAAAGGCTGCTCATTTGGCTGGTGTCATTGCTGGTCATACCACCCTACCGGTCATCGGCATTCCGATCAAGTCCTCTACACTGGACGGACTGGATGCCCTGCTGGCAACCGTACAGATGCCGACTGGTATTCCGGTTGCAACCGTTGCGATTGACGGGGCTGCAAATGCAGCAATTCTTGCTGTTCAGATGCTGGCTCTTTCCGATGATGCACTGGCAGAACAGCTGGTACAGCGGAAGAAGACCATGGCAGAAGGCGTTGTAGAAAAGGAAAAGAAGCTGCTGGCTCAGCTGGAAGCGTAACCAACCGCAAAACAGCTACGGATGATTTTTATTTTTGTACGATTGAGGGAGTTTTTCCCTCTGTCATAAAACTGTGACCCTGTAAAAAATAAGCAGAGTCAAAAATGGAGGAAAACAGTTATGGAAAACCTGCAGAAAAAAGAACAGATGTATGAAGGAAAAGCAAAGAAGGTTTATGCAACCAATCAGGAAGGCATTGTAATCGTAGATTATAAGGACGATGCAACTGCATTCAACGGCGAAAAGAAGGGTACAATCGTTGGAAAGGGCGTTATCAACAATAAAATGTCCAACTACATCATGAAGCAGCTCGAAGCCGCTGGCGTACCGACACATCTGGTAGAAGAACTGAGCGACCGGGAAACCGCAGTGAAGAAGGTTTCTATCGTACCACTGGAAGTCATCGTAAGAAACGTAGCAGCCGGCAGTTTTTCCAAGAGAATGGGCGTTGAAGAAGGCAAGGCTCTGCTCCGTCCGATTATTGAATTTAGCTATAAGTGCGATGAACTGAACGACCCGTTCATCAACGATGATTATGCATTGGCTCTGGGTCTGGCAACCGAAGAAGAAATCAAGACCATCAAGGCTTATACCGCAAAGGTAAACGAAGTACTGAAGGAATTCTTCTTGAAGATTGGTATCCGTCTGATTGACTTCAAGATCGAATTTGGTCGTCTGGCTGATGGCACGATCATTCTGGCAGATGAAATTTCTCCGGATACCTGCCGTCTGTGGGACGTTAAGACCAACGAAAAGCTGGATAAAGACCGGTTCAGAAGAGATATGGGCGGTACAGAAGAAGCATATCAGGAAGTTATGCACAGAATTTTTGGAGAATAAGATTATATGGGCGGATTTTTTGGTGCAGTTTCCGCAAACGACTGCATTTCAGACGTATTTTTTGGAACAGATTACCATTCACACCTTGGTACAAGACGGGGCGGTATGACCGCATTTTCTCCGGCACTGGGATTTCAGAGAAATATCCACAGCATTGAAAATTCCCCGTTCCGGACGAAATTTGAAAAGGACGTAGAGAGAATGCGGGGCAATATCTGCATCGGCTGTATCAGCGATACAGATCCGCAGCCGATTATGGTTCGCTCTCAGCTGGGACTTTATGCAATCTGTTCGATTGGTGTCATCACCAATGCAGAAACCTTGTCTGAAGAATTGCTGGACAAGGGCTGTGCAAACTTTGAAACCATGAGCAGCGGCAGCATCAATTCTGGTGCATTGATTGCAGCTCTGATTGCACAGCGGTCTTCTTTCGTGGAAGGCATTCGCTATGCACAGGAAAAAATTCAAGGCACAATGTCCTTGGTCATCATGACAGAGGACAGCATTATCTGTGCAAGGGACAAGATGGGACGATTGCCGATTCTCATCGGGAAGCGGTCAGACGGATTCTGCTTTTCGTTTGAATCGTTCGCCTATCAGAAATTAGGCTATCAGACCTGCCACGAATTAAAGGCAGGAGAAATCCTCAAGCTCACAAAGGATGGCTATGAGATTTTGCAGGAAGGAACAGACGAAATGAAAATCTGTACATTCCTGTGGACATATTACGGCTATCCGAATGCGTGCTATGAAGGGGTCAACGTGGAAATGATGCGTACCCGAAACGGGGAAATCATGGCGGAAACGGATATCAAAAACGGAAAATTGCCCGATGTCGATTATGTGTGCGGTGTGCCGGATTCCGGCGTTCCGCACGCCATCGGCTATGCAAACCGCAGCGGCATTCCGTTTGCAAGACCGTTTATTAAGTATACGCCGACTTGGCCGAGAAGCTTTATGCCAACCAGCCAGACCATGCGGAATAAAGTTGCAAAAATGAAGCTGATTCCGGTGCATGATTTGATTGAAGGCAAAAAACTGCTGTTTGTAGATGACAGCATTGTAAGAGGCACACAGATGCGGGAAACGGTGGAATTTCTCTATGAGAACGGGGCAAAAGAAGTGCATATGCGTTCAGCCTGTCCGCCGATCATGTATGGCTGCAAATACCTCAATTTTTCAAGAAGCACATCAGAATTAGAGCTGATTGCACGACAGATTATTGACGAACACGAAGGCATTGACGGAATAAAATACATTCATGAATACAGCAATTCCAATACGGAACGGGGCAAACTGCTCAGAGATGAGATTTGCCGGCGATTGAAGCTGACTTCCTTAGAGTTCCAGTCCTTAGAGGGAACCGTTCAGGCGGTCGGAAAGCCAGAATGTCAGCTTTGCTCCTATTGTTGGAGTGGAAGGGAATGATTGAAGTTGATGACAGGACTGCATGAGGAATGCGGCGTATTTGGTGTTTATGCACCACACACAACCGATGTAGCAGCAATGACCTATGCAGCTTTGTATGCACTCCAGCATCGGGGGCAGGAAAGCTGCGGGATCGTCGTAAATGACAGAGGCGTTTTCGCCCATCACAAAGATCTGGGCTTAGTACCGGAAGTGTTTAAAGCAGAGGACATGGAAAAACTCGGACACGGCAATATCTCCATCGGTCATGTTCGGTATTCCACAACCGGAAAACCGAACCGTGCAAATGCACAGCCGATTGTGGTACGGCACGTGAAGGGTTCGATGTCCATTGCCCACAACGGGAATCTCACCAATTCCAGAGAACTGCGGGAACGATATGAGTTAAAAGGTGCGATTTTTCACACCACCAATGATACAGAAGTCATCTCCTATGCGATTACAGAGCAGCGGTTGCAGCGTTCTTCGATTGAAGAAGCCGTTGAGTATGCCATGTATGACCTGAAGGGGGCATATTCACTGGTCGTGATGTCGCCGAACAAGCTGATTGCAGCGAGAGATCCACACGGATTCCGTCCGCTTTGTATGGGTCGCTGCAAGGATGGCAGCATTGTATTCGCATCCGAATCCTGTGCACTGGATAGTGTCGATGCGGAATTTGAGCGAGATATTGAACCCGGAGAAATTGTCGTGGTCGAAGATTGCAACGTACATTCCATTCGGACACACTGCGGACAGAAGCGGTCGATGTGTGTGTTTGAATATGTGTATTTTGCACGTCCGGACTCTGTGATTGAAGGCACTTGTGTGCACACCGCACGGCTGAACGCTGGTCGGATTCTTTGGCAGGAGCATCCGGTGGAAGCAGATGTTGTTGTCGGTGTTCCAGACAGCGGTCTGGATGCCGCACTGGGGCTTTCGATGGCATCGGGCATTCCTTATGGAATTGGTTTTGTCAAAAACCGTTATGTAGGCCGTACATTTATTCAGCCATCTCAGAAAATGCGGACAAATTCTGTTCGCATCAAGCTGAATGTCCTGAAGAGTGTCGTAAAAGGAAAACGGGTCATTCTGGTAGATGACAGCATTGTCAGAGGAACGACCTGTAAGCGGATTGTAAACTTATTGCGGGAAGCAGGAGCAACGGAAGTACATATGCGGATTTCGTGTCCGCCGTTTACCAACCCTTGCTATTTCGGCGTGGATATTGACAGCCGGGAAAACCTGATTGCCTGCCAGATGACGATTCCGGAAATCTGTTCCTATATTGGGGCAGATTCTCTCGGATATCTGAGCTTAAAGGGCGTAAAATCCCTGACTTCTCCGGATTTGCAGGAGGAGGATTGGTTCTGCACGGGCTGTTTTGATGGAACATATCCGATTGCAGTGCCGAAAGAAATGCCAAAAGACAAATTTGAAAGTAAAATCGGCGAATAATTGCCGTGGAGGAATCAAAAAGCATGAAGAGCTACTCAGAAAGCTACAAAAAGGCCGGTGTTGACGTAACAGCTGGCTATCGAGCAGTCGACTTAATGAAGAAACATATCGCACGCACCATGACAGACAATGTGCTGACCGGCATCGGCGGTTTCGGCGGACTGTATGAGCTGGACGTAACCGGCATGGAACATCCAGTACTCGTTTCCGGTACAGACGGCGTTGGTACAAAGCTGAAAATCGCATTCCTGATGGACAGACACAACACCATCGGCATTGACTGCGTGGCAATGTGCGTCAATGATATTATTTGCTGTGGTGCAAAGCCGCAGTTCTTCCTGGACTATATTGCATTGGGCAAGAATGTTCCGGAAAAGGTTGCAGAAATTGTTTCCGGTGTGGCAGAAGGCTGCGTACAGGCTGGCTGTGCATTGGTTGGCGGCGAAACCGCTGAAATGCCGGGCTTCTATCCGGTCGATGAATATGACGTGGCTGGTTTTGCAGTTGGTCTGGTGGATAAGAAGAAGGTTCTGGATCTGAACACCCAGAAGGAAGGGGATGTCCTGATTGCACTCCCGTCCAGCGGTATTCATTCCAACGGCTATTCTCTGATTCGGAAGGTCTTTACTGTCAACAGCCAGAATCTGGCTCGCCATTTCTCGGAACTGGGCACAACACTGGGTGAAGCTCTGCTGATGCCGACCAAGATTTATGTAAAGCCGATTCTGTCCCTGCTGGAACAGGTAACTGTAAAGTCTATCGCACACATCACCGGCGGCGGATTCTATGAAAATATTCCGAGAATGCTTAAAGAGGGAACACGTGCAGTTGTGGAAAAGAACAGCTATCCGGTACTTCCAATCTTCAAACTTCTTGCTGAAAAAGGCAATATTGATGAACAGATGATGTACAATACTTATAACATGGGACTTGGAATGATCCTTGCTGTAGATGCAGCAGATGTGGACAAAACAATGGAAGCGATCAAAGCAGCAGGTGACACTCCGTACGTAGTAGGACGTATCGAAGATGGTGAAAAGGGAGTGACTTTATGTTAAAAGTCGGTGTACTGGTTTCAGGAGGCGGCACGAATCTGCAGGCTATCCTGGATGCCATTGACTGTGGAAAGATTACAAATGCAGAAGTTTCTCTGGTTATCAGCAATAATCCGAAGGCTTATGCGCTGGAGAGAGCAAAGAATCACAACATAGAAGCTGTATGTATTTCTCCAAAACAGTATGAAAGCAGAGAAGAATTTCACAAAACACTTCTGGAAAAGCTGAAAGAGAGTGGCGTAGAGCTTATCGTTCTGGCAGGATTCCTCGTAGCAATCCCGCCGATGATCGTGGAAGCATATCCAAATAAGATCATTAATATCCATCCGTCACTGATTCCGTCTTTCTGCGGAGTTGGTTATTACGGACTTCATGTGCATGAGAAAGCGTTAGCAAGAGGGGTTCGTGTTACAGGCGCTACGGTACATTTCGTTGATACTGGCACAGATACCGGTCCGATTATTCTTCAGAAAGCAGTGAAAATTAAATCTGATGACACTCCGGAAGTTCTCCAGAGACGTGTCATGGAGAAAGCAGAGTGGAAAATTCTTCCTAAGGCAATCAATCTCATTGCCAATGGCAAGGTGAAGGTTGTGGATGGAAGAGTGGAAATAGAAGAATACGATACGGAAGAGTAGATACAAAAAGGAGCGGCAAGATAAAATGAAAGTCTTAATTGTAGGCAGCGGCGGCAGAGAACATGCGATTGCATGGAGTGTTTCAAAAAGCCCGAAAGTAGATAAAATTTATTGTGCACCTGGAAATGCAGGAATCGCAGAGCTTGCAGAATGTGTAGATATCGGTGCAATGGAATTTGAGAAACTTGCTGATTTTGCACAGGAAAAAGAAATCGATCTTACGATCATTGGCATGGATGATCCGCTGGTCGGTGGTGTCGTAGATGTATTTGAGGCCCGCGGTCTGAAAGTATTCGGACCAAGAAAGAACGCTGCGATCCTTGAGGGATCTAAAGCTTTCTCGAAAGATTTAATGAAGAAATATAATATCCCGACAGCAGCATATGAGAATTTTGATGATCCTGAGAAAGCACTGGAATATCTCCGCACAGAAGCCAGATTTCCAATTGTTCTGAAAGCAGATGGTCTTGCACTCGGCAAGGGAGTGCTGATCTGCAAGGATTTGAAAGAGGCAGAAGACGGCGTAAAAGAGATCATGGAAGATAAGAAATTCGGAAATGCCGGAAATACCATGGTCATCGAAGAATTTATGACAGGACGTGAAGTCTCTGTGTTATCATTTGTAGATGGAAAAACTATCCGTACAATGACATCCGCACAGGATCATAAACGCGCTCAGGACGGTGATCAGGGATTGAATACGGGCGGAATGGGAACTTTCTCCCCGAGTCCGTTCTACACAGAAGAGGTAGATGAATTCTGCAGGAAATATGTATATCAGCCGACAGTGGACGCAATGGCTGCAGAAGGACGCCCATTTAAGGGAATCATTTTCTTTGGTCTTATGCTTACACCGGATGGTCCGAAGGTTCTGGAATATAATGCCCGTTTTGGCGATCCGGAAGCGCAGGTTGTTCTTCCTCGTATGAAGAACGATATCATCGAAGTGATGGAAGCCTGTGTAAACGGAACTCTGGATCAGATAGATCTTCAGTTTGAGGATAATGCGGCAGTATGTGTAGTCCTTGCAAGTGACGGATATCCTGTGAAATATGAAAAAGGTATTCCGATGTACGGATTTGAGAACTTCAAAGGTAAGGATGGTTATTATTGTTTCCATGCAGGAACCAAATTAAAAGATGGTCAGATCGTAACCAACGGAGGTCGTGTCCTGGGAATCACAGCTACAGGAAAAGACCTGAAGGAAGCAAGAAAAAATGCCTATGAAGCCACAGAGTGGATCACATTTGCAAATAAATATATGCGCCATGATATTGGTAAGGCAATTGATGAAGCATAAATAATTTTGAGGTGCTGCAGTTTCAGAAAAAATGTATTTTGGATGATTACTGTAAAACAGATCAGAAAACAGAAAGGTTTAAAACCAGACCGGACTGTTTTCTGATTTTTTTGTAAATGTTTTTGCATAAATAATATAGGCTATTTTCTTTACTTTTCATGCAATCTGTTATAAAATAAAACAGTGCTGTAAAACAGAAACGTAATCGAACTCCGGACAGCAGGGGAAAATTTATGAACAGAAATTATGTAGATAAGAAAATACAGAAGATCATAAAAGAAATGAGACAGAGAGGATAAGAGCATGGGAATCAGCAAAGAAGAAGCAATCAAAGAATTACAGACCAGAGAGGAGATTTTTGTGGCATATTCACAGGCTACAAAGCTTCCGTATGTGAAATGTGATGAAGAGACATTTAATGATCAGGCATGGATTTTTTCAACAGAAGAAGGAATCAAAGAATTCGGCAAAAAAATGCTGGAAGAAAAGGTTCTTCTTATGGGTATGAAATTTACCAAGAAGGATTATCCCAGATTATATGGAACTTTCTATGCAATTGGCGTAAATACAGTTGTATGGGTAGATGGTGAAGATAAGATTGAGATTGATCTTCCTGATATTGCAAAACAGGCAGATATGAGCAAGATTGAGCCGGCTAAGAGACCGCTTCTGAATCCTACACTGGAGCTTTCCGGCATTTACTTTATGCAGGAACTCCGCCGTCCGGTAGAGAAGGATCAGCATGGAAATCTTCGTGAGCTTGAGGAAGAACTGATCGTAAACCTGAAGAAATCCGAATATCTGGTTGCTATGAATGTAGATCCTGAAGATCCTAAGAAGATCAATATTCCGTATCTCAAAAATAAAAAAGAAGAAATTCTCCAGCCTGTATTTACAGACGTTATGGAACTTGAGAAGTTTACAAAAGGTCAGAAGCTGCGTATTGCGAAAGTACCGTTTGCAAAACTTCCGGAGCTGTTAATCGATAAGGCAATGGCTTATGCAGTTAATCCATTAGGCTTTAACCTTGTTCTGAACAGAGAACAGCTCAATAAGATCATTGGCTTAAAATAATCAAGTCATGTAGATGAAATTCAGTTGACAGAAAGAAGATAAAGGGTGTGCATGCTGTGTGAGAACATGGCAGTACACCCCTTTTTGTTTTGAAAAATAATACAGCAATACGTCTTTCTGTTGCAAAAAATGTTGGTTTGTGCTAGGATATGTGTAACACAAAAAGGAGAAGAAAACGTATGATGATAGAAATAGATTTCAGCAGTGATGAAGCCATTTACATCCAGCTGACCAATCAGATCATCATGGGGATTGCTACGTCAAGACTGCAGGAGGGAGATACACTGCCATCAGTGAGACAGCTTGCAGATACAGTTGGGATAAATATGCATACAGTAAATAAAGCATATTCACTGCTGCGACAGGAGGGATTTGTCACTATCGACCGCAGACGTGGTGCAGTGATTTCTATTGATGTAAATAAACGGAAAGCATTGGAAGAACTGAAACAGAATCTCATGGTGGCGCTTGCGAAAGGATGTTGCAAGAGCGTAAGCAGAGAGGAAGTACATCAGCTTATTGATGAGATTTTTGACGAATATGATGAAAACAGATAGGAGAGGACATGGAGAGACAATTTACCAGACAGGCAGAGAATGCCCTCAAATTGGCAACGACAATTGCGAAATCCTGTGGACATGGATATATCGGAACAGAGCATCTTCTTGCAGGTCTTTTGAAAGAACCTGAAGGCACTGCGGGAAAAGTGCTGCAGGAATTTAACGTAGAAGAAGAAAAACTCAGGGAACTTATCAGCAGCCTGGTTACACCGGTTCAGGGCAATACTGCGGCAGCAGAAACAAAAGATCCCCAGTACAGCCCGAGAGCAAGAAGGATCATTGAACAGGCGAAGGAAGATGCTGAGAGTATGGAATGTCTTTGTGGAACAGAGCACCTGTTGCTTTCGCTTCTGAAAGAGACAGACTGCGTAGCGACCAGACTGCTTTTTACAATGGGAGTAAATATCCAGAAGTTGTTTGTGGCTATCCTGACAGCTATGGGATTTGACAATGATACCATTGCAGAGGAATTTCAGTACGCAAGGAATGCGGGAAACAAAAAAGTGACCAGTACCCCTACGCTGGATCAGTACAGTCGTGACCTGACACAGCTTGCAGCAGAGGGAAAACTGGATCCTGTGATAGGGCGTGATAAAGAAATTACCAGACTGATCCAGATTCTGAGCAGACGTACGAAGAATAATCCGTGTCTGACAGGGGAACCCGGAGTAGGTAAGACTGCCATTGTAGAGGGACTTGCACAGCGCATCGTTATGGGAATGGTTCCGGATACAGTGAAGGATAAGCGTCTTGTTGTGTTAGATCTTTCCGGCATGGTTGCGGGAAGCAAATACAGAGGTGAATTTGAGGAACGCATTAAGAATGTGATCCAGGAAGTAAAAGAACATCAGGGAATTCTGCTGTTCATTGATGAAATCCATACCATCATCGGAGCAGGTGGAGCGGAGGGAGCACTGGATGCTTCTAATATCCTGAAACCTTCTCTTTCCAGAGGTGAGATTCAGCTTATCGGCGCGACTACTCTGGAGGAATACCGTAAATATATTGAAAAAGACGCAGCACTGGAACGAAGATTCCAGCCTGTGACAGTGGAAGAACCATCTTCAGAGGAGACTGTTGAGATCCTTAAAGGTCTGCGTCCATATTATGAGAAACATCATGGGGTAAAGATTGAAGATGAGGCACTTGAGGCAGCAGTAAAAATGTCACAAAGATATATCAATGACCGTTTCCTTCCGGATAAGGCAATTGATATTATTGATGAAGCAGCATCAAAGGTTCAGCTTGCGGGTTATCAGTCAGCACCTGAAATGGAACAATATGAACTGGAACTGAATGAACTTCGTGAGGAGAAAGAACAGGCAGTTAAGACTGCAGATATTGAACGCGCAAAAAAAGCACAGGTACGCCAAAATGAAGTGGAAGCCGAAATGGAGAAAATCCGCATTAAGACTGAACGTAGAAATAAGAGGAAGAAACTTGTTGTAGATGAAGCTGCTGTTGCAGAGACGATTTCTGACTGGACAAAGATTCCTCTTCAGAAACTGACAGAGGGAGAAACCAAACGTCTTGCTCGTCTGGAGAAAGAACTTCATAAACGTGTGATCGGACAGAATGAGGCAGTAAAAGCTGTTGCGCAGGCAGTGAAACGGGGAAGAGTAGGACTTAAAGATCCGAACCGTCCCATTGGTTCTTTCCTGTTCCTTGGACCTACAGGTGTTGGTAAGACAGAACTTTCCAAGGCTCTGGCAGAAGCTGTCTTTGGAAGTGAACAGGCGATGATTCGTGTAGATATGTCCGAATATATGGAGAAACACAGTGTTTCCAAGCTGATCGGTTCTCCTCCGGGATATGTAGGATATGAAGAAGGCGGCCAGCTCAGTGAGAAGGTCCGCAGAAATCCGTACAGTGTATTGCTTTTTGATGAGATTGAGAAGGCACATCCGGATGTGTTCAATATTTTCTTGCAAATATTGGATGATGGACGTGTAACAGCAATTATCATTACAAGTCAAGGTCATGTTGAAAATAAAGTTTTCCAATTTTCAAGTGATGTAGAAATGGAAGATTTATTAAGTTGTGTTAATGTGATGAATGAATTATTGATAGGAACACCTATCAGTGAAGTAGCATTTCGTTTAGAACGAGATGTTCGACCAATTCTTACAACGCAAGTGAAGCAACATGAAGAATTATTTAATGCGTTTTTGGAAGCATTCGTTAAATTTGCTTCAAATAGTGTTTATTTTTCTGGAAAAGAAAATATTCTCTATCAACCAGAATTTAATGATGTGGATAAATTAAGAAGACTTGTAAGTGCTTTTGAAAATTCAAAAGTGTGGAAAACTCTACCATTATCGAGTGAGGATGGTATTCAAATCAATATTGGTAATGAAACACCTCTAGGAACGATGAATGATGTTTCAGTAATCTCTGCTTCATTTAAAACAGGGGAAACATCAAAAGGTTCTATTTCGGTAATTGGTCCAACAAGAATGCCTTATGAAAAAGTAGTGGCATTAGTAGAGTATATAACTGAAAATATTGAAAAGGCTTGTTTAGAAGATAAACAAGATGAGAAATAGAGGTGAACAAATTGGCTGAGGAAACTAAAGTTGAAAAAGAAGTAACTGAAGAAGTTGAAGAAAACAAAGAAGCTGAGGCTGAAGTTGTTGAAGAAAATCAAGAAGATCAAATTAAGA
>ENA-OROL01002440-OROL01002440.1-human-gut-metagenome-genome-assembly--contig:-NODE-2440-length-12946-cov-2.552246_pt1 | contig 12946 bp, 4 predicted proteins | sample MGYA00242128_ERZ509048 | MGnify/ENA primary metagenome ERZ509048 (study PRJEB26280, sample SAMEA2338750) | human gut metagenome | biome: human gut; feature: human-associated habitat; material: faeces...
TACCCAGCCGGAGCAGCAGCCGGAATCGAAGCCCCAGCAGGAAGTCCTAGCCGATGCCGCCATCGGTACGAACACGGATTCCAACAAGGGCGACGAGGGCGAGGAAGCCGGAGACACCGGCGAAACAGACGAGGATCTGCCGGAAACAGAACTTGACCTCGGTGCGCTGCTGACGTGGTACAAGTACGGCTCACAGGCGAGCTCCATGGTCTGCGCACCCGGAGACTCTGTCGGCAAGCGTGTCTTACTGGCCCAGCTCGACCGCGGCAGACTGCGCTATGAACTGAACCTCACCGGCCTCGACGCGGACGACGCAAAAATAACCGGTGTGCAGGTCGCAGTTGGAAACGGTGTATCACAGGAAGCGGATACGCGCGGCGTGCTGGATATGACGCTGCCGGACGGCGCAGAGTTCCAGAACTATATCCTGACCGTACAAGCTCATGCGACGCAAAAGAACCAGAAGGGCGAAACCGTGGAGACAGACGTGAATTTCGCGTTCGTTCTGCGGCTGGAAAGCGGCATTGACCTCGATTTGCAGCTTACATGGCAACCCAACGGTCAGGCCACCTGCCCGGCCAACGGCTCGGTCAATCGCACGGTCAAGAGCGACACGCTGACAGACGGAAATTTCGCATACGCGCTGCAATTCCTCGGCGAAAACGCGGATGATGCAACGATCCGCACGGCGGAATACTGGGCGACGGACGGTGAGCGCGGCGCGCTCTCGGAGTCCGGCGAGATCCAAATGGCCGCGGCAGACGGCAAGGACACGGAAACCTACTATTTCGCCGTGACCGCTGAGGTGCTGGGGCAGACGATCAGCTATGCATTCGTTGTAACGTATGAGGATGGCCTTGACCTCCAGCTGCAGTTCACATGGTACGAGAAATCGGTCACAGCGCAGCAGGTCCTCTGCGATGCGGACAAGCGCGCGGCGCTGACCATCAAGCATAACCAGATCAATAACAGTGAGCTTTTGTATAAGCTCGGTCTGACTGGTCGGAGCGCACAGGACGCGCAGATCACAAGCGCCAGCTTCAACGGGGCGGCTATGAGCACGGACAGCGGCTCCGTGCGGCTGGAAGCCACGGACAGCGGCGCGACCTATACGGCCCTCGTGACCGCGAAGGTCAAGGAGCGCACAGTGAATTTCGCGGTCACGATCCGTTACCAGAGCGACGTTTCGCTTGAAATGGCGTATACCGTTATGGAAGATGGTGCGGCGAAGCCGTGTGTTCTGAAATGCGAAAACAGGAAGACTGTCCATGCGGAAGATGTCTATGACAATCAGCTGACGGACGGGAGTCTTGGCTACGAGCTGCGGCTCACAGGCGAGGACACGTCTGGCATTGAGATCACCTCCGTCACCTGCTATCAGTCGGGCGATTTCAGCACAAAGACACTCACAGCGCCCACCGGCAGCGTGACGCTGCTTCTGGCCGAGGATGGCAAAACGGGCGAAAATACGTTTACCATCAAAGCCTCCGGCGCGGGCGAAGAATACACGTTTATCATCAGCATCCCGTATAAGCACCGCGGTGATCAGGAGGTAAAGATCGAGTGCGATCTGGAGGGTGTCGAAAGCGTCGCAAACGGACAGATGCTGACCTTTAAGCTCCGCGCTTGGAGCGAGGATGCCGAGCAGAACAAAACGTATATCCTGTATACCGGAACGGACACCAAGCTGAGTGTAAAGATGGATGATGAAGCGTGCATCTTTACCGGCGTTGCGGGCGGAAGCTGGCAGCAGTTCAAGGTGACGCCGAGTAATCCGGAAAAGGGAGACACAAACGAGCATACGCTTGTGATCAGCGCCGAGGACGCCTTCGGCAATAAAGGTGAGAAAACGATCCTGCTTCGCGGCGAACGCGCAAGCAGCGGCGAAAAGCTCGGCGAGGCGACGATCGTGATCGACATGGGCGTCGTCGGACTCGGTTCTTCGTCCATCACCTGTGATGTCCTTGCCGGTGAACCGGCGTCCTGCGCAGTTGCAAAAGCGGTCTGGGGCTATACGGCGCCGGAGCCATTCGGAACGGCTGAACGAAGCCTCGGCTGGCGCGCGGAGTGCAACGATCCGTTCGGCCCTGATTTCTACCTGAGAAGTTTGGACGATACAAGCGGGCTTGGTATGCGCGCCAATGCGATCAGCGGCTCATGGAGCGGTACGGAGGAGGAGAACTTTGCCAGAATTGACGCGCAGTTTGGCGAAGGCACGAATCTGGACATCCTCTGGCGCTGCATCTACCGCAACAGCCTGAGCCTGAATGACGCAAGCAGCAGTCTCGGTGAATTGGATTTCACGGAAGGTTCCGGCTGGGAATATGAAATTAACGGAACTTATCCGTCCTACGGCATGGATAAGGCCGACCTAAAGCCGGGAGATACGCTGACGCTGCGCTATACGCTGGCCTACGGCTGGGATATCGGAAATGGACAGGGTCGCGGAAACTCTGTCGGCTACTGCGTGACCTACTACGGCGGAGGGCGCTGGTCCGAAGAACCGCACCACGATCTGCAAGCTGTTACAACGGACGGTATAACGAAACAGATCTGCAAGCGCTGCGGCTTGGAGAATCCCTGCACACACCCGAAGGATCACCAGAAGTATGTCGATCAGGAGAACGGAACCTGTGCGCTGGTCTGCGGGGACTGCGGAAAGAACGTTGGCGACCCCGCGCCGCATGTGCTTCAATACACGAGCGAAGAAAATTCCGAGATACACATCATCACATGCCAGCACGACTGCGGATACAAAAAGGAAGAACCGCATATCTGGAAGGAAATCAGCAACACAGCGAACTGTGAACACGGCGGTATCCGAACGGATGAATGCCAGGACTGCCATGCAAAGCGGGAGACAGAAGAACCTGAGCCGCTGGAGCATGAAATTGGGGACGTCTGGTATTCTGACGGCGCGAAACATTATCAGAAGTGCAAAAACTGCGGTACGCATATCAATGAAGCAGAGCACCACTACATAGAAGGCGAATACGACTGGATATGCGATAAGTGCAAGATGCTGCATATGAGCGCCTGCAATGGTATCGGTGAGTTCCGCTGGGATGGCTCCGAAGTAGATGCGGACGGACATACGCTCTACTGCAAAGATTGCGGATTGTCTGTCAAGCAGACGCACGACCAGAAGGGCGAAAACGGTGCCTGCTCGGTCTGCGGGTACGGCAGTCACGTCTGCGAGGATCATAAGCAATATGTGAACAACAACGATGGCACGACACATAAAGTGATATGCAGTGTCTGCCAGAAAGAACTGGTCGAATCCGAGGCACACACCTATGTTGAGGGCATCTGCGCCTGCGGCGCAATAGACCAGACCTACACGCCGCCGACTGACCCTGACCCCACCCCGGACCCGAATCCGGGCGGGGATGAAGACGGCGGCGGAAGCGGCGGCAATCCCGGTGGAGACGGCGACGGCGGAGATGATTCCGGCGGCGGCTCTGGCAGCGGAGACACCGGCGGAGAAGGATAACGACATAAAAATAACGAATAGGAGCAGCTTGCTATGAATACAAAAATCAACGAGATTTTACAGGAGATCGAGTCCGTTATCGTCGGCAAGAACGAAATTGTCGAGAAAATTTTAATGGCCATTCTGGCGCAGGGGCATGTGCTCATGGAGGACGTGCCGGGTGTCGGCAAGACCACGACGGCCATGGCCTTTGCAAAAGTCCTTGGCTTGGAGACCCGCCGCGTGCAGTTCACGTCGGACACCGTGCCGTTGGATATCATCGGCTTCTCGGTCTATGACAAAAAGGCGGACGAGTTTGTCTACAAGCCCGGCGCGATCATGACAAACCTGCTGCTGGCGGATGAGATCAACCGTACCTCCAGCAAGACGCAGTCCGCGCTGCTGGAGGCCATGGAGGAGCACAAGGTCACAGTGGACGGCAAGACGTATGATTTGCCGAATCCCTTCATCGTCCTTGCCACGCAGAACCCGGTTGGTTCTGCCGGTACGACGATGCTGCCGAACTCCCAGCTTGACCGTTTTCTGATTCGTGTCAGCATGGGCTACCCCGACCATAAGAGCAGCGTCAACATCCTCCGCGACCGCCATGTGGATAATCCCCTTGACCGGGCCTATGCCGTGGTCAACAAGGAAGAACTGCTGGGACTGGTGCAGGACGTGCGAAAAGTGGATATGCGCGACGCCGTTCTGGACTATGTGACCACGCTCGTGGAAAAGACCCGCACCCATCCGCAGGTCGCGCTCGGCGTCAGCCCGCGCGGTGCGCTGGCGGTCTGCCGGATGGCAAAGGCGTATGCGTATCTCAATGGACGTGACTTCGTCATGCCGGAGGACGTCGCGGCAATCTTCCCGGATGTCTGTGCCCATAGACTGATGCTCAACAGCAAGGCCCGCATGATGGAGGAAAAGCCGGAATCCGTTCTGGCCGAGATCCTCAAGACAACGGATATGCCGGTGCTGAAAAAATGAAAATAGTACGAAAATTCGTCTGGCTGCTGCTGACGCTGGGGCTTCTTGCTCTCACCGTCCAGACAGCCAGCCCCATCGCGCTTGGCCTTGCCGCCTGCATGGTGCTGCTGCCGCTTTTGTGCCTGCCAATGAACCTGTATGCGGCGAAAAAGCTGAAGCTGACGGTCAGGCTGCCTGTGAATCTCCGCAAGGGCGAGGGCGGCACGGCAGAGCTGACCGTGCAGAACCCGACTGTTTTCCCAATTTGCCAGATTTCCTGCCGTGTGCGCTTGGAGAACCAGCTGAACGGTGAGCCGCAGACCGTAAATGTGAGCAGCGGCATCTGGCCGAAAAGCAAGCGGTCGATGAAGATTTCTCTGCAAAGCCCGTGGTGCGGCCGTGTTCGCCTGAACGTGGAATCTGCCCGCCTGTATGACTGCTTCGGCCTCATCGGCGTGAAAACGCAGCCTGACGCGCACAGCGCCTGCGTCGTGCAGCCGGATACGTTTTTGCAGACGCTGGTGATCTCTCCTGCCGCGGCGCACATCGACGATACCGAGGATTATTCCAACGAGCGTCCCGGCTATGATCTGTCCGAGATGTTCCAGATCCGTGACTACGTCCCCGGCGACAGCCAGCGGCAAGTCCACTGGAAGCTCAGTCACAAATATGGCAAGCTTATTGTAAAAGATCCGTCGCTGCCCATCACGCGCTCTGCCGCGGTATTCTGGGAGCGCACGGAAGAAAATCCAACGGTAGACAGAACGGATGCAGAAGCCGAGATCGTCGTTTCCGTTTGCCGGAATCTGCTTTCCCAGTCCGTCCAGTTCACGGTCGGCTGGAACGAGGGTGACATGGGCCGCTGCGTGTTCCAGCAGATCCGAGATATGGACGACCTCATCGGCCTGCTGCCGCGCCTGTTTACGGCGAAGGCGGCAACCGGCGTCAGCGGTGCGTCGCTGCTTCTCCAAGAGGTACCTGCCGGAAGCTGGTCGCATCTGATTTACGTTTCCGGTGAACAGCAGGCGGAAACGGAGCAGCTTTCGTCCATCGGGCGGCTGACCGCGCTTATCTGCGGCGAGCGGTTCAATGAGAAGGATTACGCTGCGCAGCTCTCCGAGCTGGAACTGTAAGGAGGGCAGGCTATGAAGAACAAAAGAAATACCGGCCTGCGTGCCGGAATCTGCCGCGAGACGCAGTCCACACGCGGTCAAACGCTGCTGGAACTGCTGTCTGCTTTCCTGATTTTCCTCGCGCTTGCCGCGATTTTCTACACGGTAAGCGGCTTTTCTGCAATGCTCTGGCTGCTTGGGGCAGGTATTCTGACCTGCATCGCTGCTGCGGTTATCCGACATTTCAGAAAAACGAAGCTGCTGTTCCCCATTCTGCTGGCGGCTTTGCTGCTCGTTGTCCTGTTCGCGCGGAATCCGCTCCTGAACGGCTTCGGCGCGGCATGGAATACGCTGCGTGACCTTTGGGCAGCGGAAAAAGGCATCCTCCTGCCGCTTGCCGAAACGGACGACACCGGCCTCTGGCTGGCTGGGATCGTGAGCGGCATTCTGCTGGCACTGCTGGCGCTTGCATTTTCCCATATGCCGACGCTGGCGGCGGCTGTTCTGACGGCGCTCTGCGTGGCAGCTGCGTTTGTGCAGCCGGGCATCTTGCTCCTTGCTGCGGCAGCGATTGCCTTGCTGCTGCTGACATGGCAGAAAAGCAAAAACGCCGTCTCGGCGGCGAGCTTCCTGCTCGTGGGCGTGATCGTCGCGGGCGTAGCCGCAATTTCCCTGCAAACAGGCACGATGCAGACCCTTTCACAAAATGCGAAGGACGCTTTGCATCACTGGCGCTACGAAAAAGCGGAAGAGATTCTGCCGGAGGGCGAGCTGTCCGAACCGGTCGTGAAGACAGAAAGCACAGACACCCTCCTGTCCGTCACGGCGGATACGGCGCAGACGCTCTATCTGCGCGGCTTCGTCGGTGACAGCTACGAAAACGGCGTATGGTCTGCGCTGGACGCGGAAACCGCCGCAGAGGAAAAAGACCTCTTTTACTGGCTGCATCAGTCCGGCTTCTATCCGCAAAGCCAGTTGGCTTCTGCTGCCCGGCTGATGGGCAATTACCAGTCCGGCAGCGTCAGTGTGCAGAATCTTACCGGGTGCAGTCTGTACTGCTACGAGCCGTGCACGATTCTTCCGGAACGCGCAGGCTTGGCGAAAAACAGAATTCAGCCGTCCGCGCTTGAAACAAACGGTCTGCGCGGTGAGCGCGGCTATTCCTACGAGACAGTTTCGGACGCACAGACGATTCTGCCGGAGCTTCTGGACTTTTTGCAAAATGACACGTCGGACGGCGTGAAATCGTACTTACAGATGGAAAGCGCGTACCGGGAATTTGTGTATTCCTACGCGCTGACCGTTCCCGCGGAGTTCCGCGCGCAGCTCGGCGCAGTGCTGGATCAATACTGCGAAAGCTACGGCCCGGCAAACAGCCTGACGAAAGAGCAGGCGCAGACGGCGGCGCTGGCGTTTCTGGAATTGTGCTTTGATGGAAGCGGCGATATCGCATTGCCGCTGACTGACACGGCGGACGGCACGACGTACCAGTACGCAACCGTCGCGGCTTTAGCCCTCCGCTATTACGGCATCCCCGCCCGTTATGTCGAGGGATATACGGTCAAGACCGCAGAAGGTGAACCGGAGAATGTAGACGCAAGCGCCGCTGGCGCATGGGTCGAGGTGTATCAGGACGGCGTGGGCTGGCTGCCGCTGGCGCTGACACCGGGCCTCGAAGACCTCTCTGCCGAGCAGACCGAGAGCGGCATCAAGCCGGTCGGCGCGGGCAAGGAAGGAACCGGTGACGGCCCCCGCGTAACGGAGGGCCAAGAGCTGGAACAGGACGACGCGGAACCGGACAATTCGGAGGACAACACCCCGGATGGCGGACAACGGACAGGGCTTCTCCACAAGCCCGCGTTCTGGATCATCCTCATTGTGGCACTGCTGCTTCTATTGCTTGCGGCTATCATCATCCGTCACGAGGTCATCCTCAAAAAGCGAAACGAAGCATTCACGCAGGAAGACCAGTCCGCCGCAGCCGCCTGCCTGTTTACAGACTGCGCGACACTGCTGGCAGCAATGGGCTTCAAGCGCGGCACGGGTTCCATGCTGGAGCTTTGTGAAACGGCAAAGGAGCAGCTTGGAGAGGAGTACGCCGCGAAGCTGCACGATATGACCATGTATAACGCACAGGCGCTGTTTTCCAGCCGTGCGATCTCGCCGGAGCAGCTCACAGAAATGCGTGCGTTCCACGACACAACGCTGGAAAGCCTGAAAACCCACACAAACTGGCCGAAAAAACTGCGGCTGAAATGGCTGAATTGTCTCTATTGATGGGAGGGAACCCTATGAAACTGAAACGAATGACCGCCGCCTTGCTCCTGCTGGCGATGCTCCTGTCCTGCCTGCCGCTCAGCGTGCTGGCAGCGGACGCGGAGCCGGTCGATGGCACTGAAACCGTGGACACTGCGCCTGCGGAAGACGCAGAGGTGGAAGACGCCGAAGCGAAAGCCCTGTCTGCCGCGCAGTCCGCAGACGGAGAGAACTTCTTTTATTTCTCCGCCGAGGCGGAAGGAAAGCTGCTGATTGCGCCCGTGAAGATCTCCTATCAGGGCGGGCAGACAATATGGCAGGCGCTGAACGCCAGTCAATATCGCTTTGAGATGGACGGCGGCGATGGCTTTGTTACCACCATCGAGAATGTAACCGGCAACTATCGGTATAGCAGTGTGCCATCCGGCGTGACGCTTGACCATGCGGCAGCCTCCGTGACGTACTTCCGTTTCACCGAATCGGAGCAGAGCGCAATAACGGCAGGGCTGCAAACGCTGATGCAGGTCATGGCCGGGTATCTGGATAAGCCCGCCGACGTGCGAAGCGCTGCGTCGGCGGCTTACCAGAAAGCGTATGACAATTACCTCGGTATTGACAGCGACACAGCAAAAAGCTATGCCGAAGAAATCACAAAGGCAATCACGGACTATGAAGCGGGGCAGCAGACGACATACGAGGTCTCGTTTTCACAGTTTACCGGCACCGATTATACCATTTCGGCGGCAAACTCATTTGGAAAGCAGTTTTATGCGGAGACAGACGGAAAACTGCGCCTGCCGAACGGCAATTATACGTTTTGCATTCGCAGGGATAACAAGTCGGTCACGGGCGAACTGACAGTCAATAGAACGGCGCTGACGATCAGCGGCCTTCCGTCGATCCCAACTGCAGAATGGATCAACGAAGGAGCCTTCGCGATTTCGGAGGTCAGCGGCTATAATGAAACGAAGTATAAACCGCTTGAGCTGACGGACGATGGCGCGCATGCTTTTGCGGCCACTATCCTTGACACCTTTACCGGCCCGCTGTATCCGTATGTGACGCTGACCGGTTCTGTTCCGGATGGCGCTGCCATTTCTGCGATTTATACAAATACGGCAGGTATCGAGATCAGCAGCCGCGTTACAGATAGATCGAAGCGGGAGCCGCTATATGGTGTGCTGACGCGCGGCGCGAATGGAAATGAGATCGTGTTCCGGGTGAGCGCCGAGTCCGGCAGCTATATGCTGCATGAGGAGCTCACGCTGCGGTTGGGCCGAAAGCCGACGCTGTCCGCGCTGCGGATGGAGGGCGCATCCGGAAACAAACCGGCGGCAAACGAGCGCTTTTCCAATCAGACGTTTACCTATACCTATAAGGTACTCAACACGGAAGAAAGCCTCAAGATCTATCCGACACCGACGGTGCAGTCCTATTCCGTGTATGTGAACGGGACGCAGCTGACAGACGCATATGTTTCTGTGCCGGTCGATCAGACGAAGGAAACGCAGAATATCCCTGTTCTCGTGACAAGCGGGCGCTATCGGACGGAATATACGCTCATCGTCCAGCGCGGCGAAGGGAAAAAGGTGACGGTGACGCTGGCGGATGGGAACATGGACATCGTCATGAAAAACGGAAACGGAGAGATCCTACAGTCGCGCAGAGAAGCTGGGAACAAATACATTTATACGCTGGTAAACGGTGAAGAATATACCTACTATGCGACGAAGGACACCTATTATCATGCGGAAGAAACGTTTACGCTGAATGATGAGAATGCAGAATTCACCGTCTCCATTCCGCAGGCGCAGATTCCGAGCCTGAGTGCGCTCTATGTCGGCCTGAGATCGTCGCTTCCAATCGAAGCGCTTGATTTTGGACAGAAGTTTACGCCAGAAACGCACAGTTATACGGCGGTCGTTCCGGACAATCAGGGACGGCTTGCGGTCTGGGCAGATCCGGCAGACGGCGCTGCATGTACGCTTCGCTACTGCTCTATCACAGATACGAACACGGACGGCACATGGCAAACTGTGCAGGACGTTGCGAGAACAAGCGCAGAGGGAAAAGAGCTTACCGATGCGATCCTGTTTGGAAACGTCTATGGAAATACGCTGACGTTCACAGCATCCAAAGCAGGTACTGCCAGCGGCACAAAAAACATTACCTATTCTGCGGACTATGTTGTGACGCTGAAGCGCGGGCTGTCCTTGAACAGTATGACGATCACCTACGGCGGCAGTCCGGTGATCCTCCATTATGGAGAAAACGGAACCGGCTTCCTTTCCTCGCAGAAGGCATATATCATTACGGTTCCGGAGATGGCGACAGCACTGGAGCTGACGCTTGGAACAAGAAACGGCCCCCGGTACGGCGAAACGGACAGCGGCTACGCGCTGCTGGTCAACAATGAAAGTGTGCAGGCGGGCGAAGCGGTTTCCGTCGCACTCAGCGGAGCGGCTGATATGCAGAGTATCACGATCACAGTAAAGGATCAGGCGAACCTTAACGTCGCAACCGATTATACCGTTACCGTCAACAAGGCGGCAGGTACCGCGGTGAAGTTTTCTCTTGCGCCGGAGGGGGCGATGCTTTACATCTATGAAAAAGCCAGCGGTGTGCGTCTCTGGCCGGACAGCGAAGGCAGATATGCGTTCTCGACGGGGTTCACCTATCTCTATAGTCTGACAAAATACGGCTTTGCCGGGCGAAGCGGAGCGATCCAGCTGGAAGCCGGCGACAACGGGAGCATGACCCTGCATTTTGGCACGATGCAGCAGACAGATAAGACGGAACGCTTTGAGCCGGAACAGTCATATCCTGTTGCCGACAATACCGTCATTTCTCTGCAGCTGAAAACCGCAGACAAGAATCCGGACATTGATCCGAACATTCCGTCCGGATGGGCGGATTTCCGCGGCACGGCGTATGACGCAAACGGCAATATGACCGGCACAGCCAACACAAATAATGGCGTAACGAGGGCAAAAATCCCGTTTGCGGCGGAGAGCGGCACACTCTATTGGGCAAGCAAAGTCGGCGATGGCTACAGTGAAGGTGCAGTCGGCAATCCGATTCTGGTCGGTGGTAATCTGATCGCTTATGCCGGAACGAGAATTCTAAAGATCGACAAGGACACCGGCGCAGTTCTATGCGAGGGTACAATGGCAGGTACGTCCAGCTTTGCGATCAATAATTCGACGTATGCCGAGGGCATGGTCCTTGTCGGGCTTTCCAATGGACGGATTCAGGCATTCAACGCAGATACGTTGAAATCTCTCTGGCTTTACACAGATCCGCTCGGCGGACAGCCAAATTGCCCGATCACCGTATCAGACGGTTATGCCTATACAGGCTTCTGGAACAGCGAGATAAAGAACGCCAGCTTTGTCTGCATCTCTCTGACCGACGAAGACCCCGGCGAAGCAAAGGAAGCGAAGGCCCCGACGTGGCGGTACGTGCAGAAGGGCGGCTTCTATTGGGCCGGTGCATATGTATGCAGGGACTATGTGCTTGTTGGTACAGATGATGGCAAAAGCGGCTATACAAGCAAGACAGCCAATGTCCTGCTGCTGGACCCGATGAGCGGCAAGCTGCTGGATTCCATGACAGGCTTTGCGGGCGACATCCGAAGCACCATCTGCTACGATGAAGCCACAAACGCCTTCTACTTTGATTCCAAGGGCAGCTATTTCTACCGTGTGCGGGTACAGAAGGATACGGACGGCGCATGGAGGCTGACAGACCGTGCGGAGCTGCCTATCGGCGGTATGAGTACGTCTACGCCCGTCATTGCAAATGGCCGCGCCTATATCGGTGTCTGCGGCAGCGGACAGTTCACGGAATACTCCGGCCATAGCATTACAGTAATTGACCTCAGCGGCGCGATGTCCATTGCGTACCGTGCGGACACGCAGGGCTATCCGCAGACGAGCGGCCTTCTCACCACAGGCTACGACAATTACAACTACATTTACTTCCTGGATAACTACACGCCCGGCACACTCCGCGTCCTGCGCGATAAAGAGGGACAGACAAAAGCAGACTATACGACGCTCGAACGTGTCGTGGAGGGTAAAACCGAGCAAACCTACACGACTGCCTATGCGCTCTTTACACCGGCAGGCGAACAGGCACAGTATTGTATTTGCAGCCCGATCGTCGATGAAAACGGCACGCTCTACTTCAAAAACGACTCCGGGTATCTCATGGCCTACGGCAGCGCGGTCGAGACGCTGACGGTAGAATCGCCCCCGACAAAGACGCACTATGAGGCGGGCGAGAAATTTGATACCACAGGACTCAAGGTGACCGCAACGTATGCAAACGGCGTGACGCGCGACGTGACAAAGCTGATGAAGATGAAGGATGCGGATAAATCTCTGACAGCGGAAGACAAATCCGTCACGCTGGTCTACTGCAAGGGTCAGACGATGTACCACAATCAGCAAAATACGCAGGACAACACGATGAAACCCGGTGTGGGTACCACAACCAAAGAAATTTCGTTTGATATTACCGTGGGAAGCAGCACATCGACCGGAAAGATCGGAGAGAGCCTGAACTGGAGCTTCAGCGCACAGAGCGGTAAGCTGGCTATCTCCGGAACCTTCCCCACGGATGCAAAGCTGATCGCGGCAGTGTATACCGCAGACGGCAAGCTGGTGGGTACAGGGATTCTGACGGAAACGGGCGAAATGGCACTGCCCGATGGCGCAGCGATCAAGCTGTTTTTGCTGAACGGTATGACAAATGCGCCGCTTTGCCGATCCGAGACGGTCAAGAACCCGTGAGGCGGCGCGTATGAAAGGAACTCACATCAAACGATTATCGGCGCTGCTTCTGCTGCTTGCGATGCTCGTTTCGCTTGCGGCCTGCGGCAAGGAAGAAACCCCGATTGAAAAAACGGCCCGGTATCTGCAAGCGCAGATACCGGAGCCAACGTGCGCTGCGGTTGGCGGAGACTGGCTCGTGTTTGGACTGGCACGATCCGGCCTCAAGGCACCGCAAAAATACTTTGACACCTATTACAAAAACGTCGAGGATTACATTGTATCCGTCGATGGCGTTCTGAGTCGGAAGAAAAACACGGAGTATTCCCGCGTGATCCTTGCGCTTACGGCTATTGGGAAGA
>ENA-OROL01002449-OROL01002449.1-human-gut-metagenome-genome-assembly--contig:-NODE-2449-length-12907-cov-3.355275_pt1 | contig 12907 bp, 10 predicted proteins | sample MGYA00242128_ERZ509048 | MGnify/ENA primary metagenome ERZ509048 (study PRJEB26280, sample SAMEA2338750) | human gut metagenome | biome: human gut; feature: human-associated habitat; material: faeces...
CCTGCTTTATCCTTCAATTTGGATGTAATGATGGCAGAGTCTTTGTTGACCAGATTGAGTGAATACTTACGTACCGCTGTTTTGATGGGTTGGGTGATATAATCTCCCGTTAAAGATAAAGTTCCGCCTATAATGACCAGTTCCGGATTGAAGATGTTCATCAGCCCGGCAATACCTTTTCCTAAATTTACACCCATTTTTTCGAGAATGTCGATGCAAAGTACATCCTCTTTCCGCACTGCTTCGAGCAGGTCGCCGAGCGAGATTTCTTCTCCGCTGTCCAGTTTCCCGGCGAGTATGGTGTTGCTGCCTTCCCGGTAACGTTCTATCAGGATACGGTGGAAAGCCGATCCGGAAGCCTCTGTTTCGAGACGCAACGCTTCAAATTCACTGGCAGCACGGTCAAAGTTCAGTGTCGGAACATCTTTTTCGCACGTATGTCCGCCGCCGCAACAGCAAGTAGCCTCAACCGGTTTCTTATCTCCCGCCTTTTCATTAAAGTTGGGGAACTGGTTGGTACCCAGCAACACTTCCTTACGCTTGGCGACTGCAGCATGACGTGCCTTGTTGCTCTCGTTTACGGCAGCCTGCACTTTTCCGGCTTTCACGGAAGCATAGAAACCACCGTCTTCTTCTACAGCGAGGAAGAGGTCCCAAGCCTGCTTGGCAATAGAGACGGTCAAGTTCTCAATATAGTAAGAACCTGCAGCCGGGTCTATAACCTTATCGAAGTGCGATTCTTCTTTCAACAGCAATTGTTGGTTACGCGCCATACGCTCAGAGAATTCGTTAGGAGCATCATAAGTCTTGTCGAACGGAGTAACCGTCATTGAGTCAACACCAGCAAGGGCGGCACTCATCGCCTCAGTCTGCGTACGCAACAAGTTTACGTGTGCATCAAACAAAGTCAGGTTGAATGAAGAAGTTTCCGCATGAATCTTCATCTTGGCTGCACAGCGGCATTCGTTATCCTTACCCTTGTTGTCGCAGTCGCGCAGACACTCGGGACTGTAAGAAGCCACAATATTAGCCCACAGCATACGTGCAGCACGGAATTTAGCTATTTCAAGGAAGTAGTTGGAACTGATACCGAAATTGAACTTAATCTTCTTGGCTACCATTGCAGCCGGCAGACCGGCATCAACCAATTGATTCATATATTCATTACCCCAAGCCAAAGCATAACCCAGCTCCTGGAAAATATAAGAACCCGCATTGTTTAATGTCAACGCGTTCACATTCAATACACGGTATTTCGGAAGGGAAGCGGTAGCCTCGAGCAGCGCCTTGGCTGTTGCCACCATATCACCTTTTTCTTTACCTTTGGCCAGCATCTTGTTGAAGTAGTCATAGTTGATGGAGCCTTGCAATTTCGTCAAGTCATAATCCTTCTTCTGGAAATAAGCGACAAGAAGTTCTGCAAGTTCCACCACATGCCCCTGGCAGATAGAGAAATTCAACTCGACACATTCCGCGCAGATATCTTTCAACAAAGTTTCAATATACTCTGCGTTCAATTCCTTGGCCTTTACATGGAAAGAGAGTGAATCTACACCTTTATTCAAGATGTCCAACGCCTTGGCATTGGCCTCTTTGGGGCATTCCACTTTGATTTCCTGACGAACAAGCCATTCATTGTTGTCTTTCTTGGTACCTCTGAGATAAGGAAACTCGCCGGGAAGAGCATCTGTTGTCTTCAAACCTTCCAAGTCCTCCATACGGTAGAAAGGTTTCACCTTAAATCCTTCGTTTGTCCTCCAAACGAGCTTCTTCTCGAAATCCGCCCCTTTCAGGTCTGCGGTAACTTTCTCCATCCACTGCTCAGTGGAAACGGGAGAAAAGTCGGAGAAGAGTTTTTCTTTACTGTCTGCCATAGTTTATTTAAAATTTAAATAGATGAATACTATTCATTTTTGTCATCAAGAGACTTGCAAATATAAGGAAATACTTAGAACAAAATCTTTTTTTAGAGAAAATTGCACTAACAGATGACTCCGTGCCCATACGGATTCAGCGTATTCACCGGAAGCATACTCTACTTTTGCAAAGTTGATATAGCAAAAAGTACCACAAAGCCTTTGCCACCTCCTTTTTATTAAGTATTTTTGCGCGAAATTTTAAAAAACGACATATTAATAGGTACTATGAATTGGTTAGAAAGCTTGCTATGGGACTCTTCATCTGTCGCTCACATCGTTTGTTTGTATGCATTCGTAATATCTGTGGGCGTATTGCTGGGTAAGATTAAGATTTTCGGGGTATCGTTGGGGGTTACATTCGTCCTCTTTGCCGGTATCCTGATGGGCCATTTTGGCTTCACGGGCGAAACACACATTTTGCATTTTATCCGCGAATTCGGTTTGATTTTATCTGTATCGGTCTGCAAGTCGGGCCCTCCTTTTTTTCTTCCTTTAAGAAAGGGGGTATGCGGCTGAACATGCTTGCTGTCGGTATCGTGTTGCTGAATATCGCAGTAGCATTGAGCATCTACTTCATTGACGGAGGGATAGACCTGCCAATGATAGTAGGTATTCTCTATGGTGCCGTAACCAATACTCCGGGTCTGGGTGCCGCACAAGAAGCCCTGAACCAGATAAACTATACGGGAGACCCCATTGCATTGGGATATGCCTGCGCCTATCCGCTTGGTGTGGTAGGTATCATAGGTTCCATCATAGCCATCCGCTATATTTGCCGGGTGAACCTCAAGAAGGAGGAACAGGAACTCAATACGCAGGAAGCAGATGTAAAGCATCAGCCGCACATGCTTCACCTCGAGGTACGCAATGAATCAATTTCCGGAAAGACCCTGCTCCAGATAAAGGATTTTCTGGGACGCCCGTTTGTATGTTCGCGCATACGCCACGAGGGGCACGTCAGTATCCCCAATCATGAAACAATATTCCACGTAGGAGACCAGCTCTTCATCGTATGTTCCGAAGAAGATGCCGAAGCGGTAACCGCCTTTATCGGAAAAGAAATACACGTAGACTGGGAAAAACAGGACACTCCGATGGTTTCCCGCCGTATCCTCGTCACTAAATCTGAAATCAATGGCAAGAAACTGGGAAGCCTCCACTTCCGCAGCATGTACGGTGTAAATGTAACCCGTATCAACCGTTCGGGTATGGACTTGTTTGCCGATCCCAATCTGGTACTTCAGGTAGGTGACCGTGTAATGGTGGTAGGCCAGCAGGATGCCGTAGAACGTGTAGCCGGCGTATTGGGTAATCAGTTGAAACGTTTGGACACTCCGAATATCGTAACTATTTTTGTGGGAATCTTTTTGGGAATCCTGCTGGGAAGCCTCCCTATTGCATTCCCGGGTATGCCGACACCGGTTAAGTTAGGTCTTGCTGGTGGTCCGCTGGTAGTTGCCATCCTCATCGGACGTTTCGGTCACAAAATGCATCTTGTGACGTACACCACCATGAGTGCCAACTTGATGTTGCGTGAAATCGGTATCGTGCTCTTCCTTGCCAGTGTCGGTATAGAAGCTGGTGAGCATTTTGTACAAACAGTAGTAGAAGGTAGCGGATTACTGTATGTAGGCTATGGATTCCTGATAACTGTTATCCCCTTGTTGATAATCGGTATGATAGCCCGTTTCTACTGCAAAGTGAACTACTTCACCCTGATGGGTTTGATAGCAGGTAGCAACACAGACCCTCCCGCATTGGCATACGCCAATCAGACATCAGGCAATGATGCTCCGGCAGTAGGTTACTCCACGGTATATCCATTGACAATGTTCCTGCGTATTCTGGCGGGACAGATGATATTACTGACAATGATGTAGGAGGAATTAAGGAATTAAAATTAAAGGCTGCGTAGTTGGGTTAAACCAACATTGCGCAGCCTTTAATTTTAATTCCTTAAAGTTTCAGCTTCTTCTTGACGAACTCTTCTATAAAGTCCACCGTAGCTTCAATACCCAATACGGAAGAATCGATACACAAGTGGTATGTTTCGGCAGCTCCCCATTTTTTGTAGCTGTAGTAGTTATAGTATTCGGCACGCTTCTTGTCCGCTTTGTTCATCATCTCCTCCGCTTCACGCTCAGTAATGGAATACATTCGGCAAATACGCTTGATGCGCTCCTCATTGGAGCAGGAAATGAAGACATTGACACAGCGTGGATGTTCTCGCAGGATGTAATCGGCACAACGCCCCACAAACAAGCAGGACTTCTCCTCCGCCAATCTGCGTATCACGTCACTCTGCACTTTGAACAGAGCATCATTACTCAAGCAATTCGTGGCTGGGATAGCCCCGTCACTGACAAAAGGGAAACGCATGCCGAAGAGCCCTCCAATAATACCTTGTGAAGCTTTCTCATCAGCTTTCTCAAAAAACTCACAACACAGTCCACTCTCTTCAGAAGCCAACCTAATCAGTTCCTTATCATAAAAGTCAATACCCAGACGGGCAGCCAGTTTCTCGCCTATCTCCCGTCCGCCACTGCCCAGTTGACGGCCTATATTGATTATAAAATTATTGCCCATACGCTTGTTCATCTATTGGTTTGCAGATAGCAAATATAAATATTCTTACGGAATATCTGCAGAAAGTAGGAAGAAAAATTCAAAGCCTCTCCCCCGACCCATCCCTACAAGGGAGAGGTTCTGAATTTGCGGAATTGACAAACCAACATCACCAATGCTATCAAACTTGCAAGCAAATCGGATACCGGCATGCTGTACCACACTCCTGCCACTCCGAAAAACTGCGGCAGGACAAGCAGGCAAGGAAGCAGGATCAGCATCTGCCGGGTGAGGGAAAGGAATATCGCTTTGCCTGCCATGCCTATGCTCTGGAAAAAGTTGGAAGTCACCATCTGGAAACCAATAATCGGGAAGAACATTACCGTAATACGCAGTCCCGTGACCGAAAGCTCTGTCAGTTCCGCATCCGATGTAAAGATGCCCACCACCAGGTCCGGCACCAGCATACCGACCAGAAAGCCGAAAGTGGTCACTGCCGTGGCATAGATTATCGTCAGTCTCAGCACCTTGTTCACCCGTCCGTACAGCTTCGCCCCAAAGTTATATCCGGCAATAGGCTGCATTCCCTGATTCAGCCCCATCACAATCATCACTACAATGAAAACCAGACGGTTCACGATGCCGAAAGCCCCGATAGCCAAGTCGCCGCCATACTTCTTCAACCCCTGATTGATAATGATAACGATGAAGCAGGCTGCCAGGTTCATCAGGAAAGGAGACATGCCGATAGCAAGCGAATCGAATACAATCTTACGTTTCAGACGGAATATCCCCCGGTGGAAATGCAACAGCTCGTCCTTATTGCTGAAAAGCTTGAACTGCCACGTCAAAGAGATGACTTGCGCCACAATGGTAGCGACGGCAGCGCCACGTATGCCCCAGCCGAAACCATAGATAAACACCGGGTCGAGTATGGTATTGATAACCACCGTGGCTATGGTGGCATACATCGCCTTCTGCGGATGCCCTGAAGAGCGTAGCACTGCATTCAGCCCCAGATAGAGGTGCGTAACGGCATTTCCCAAAAGGATAATCTGCATATAATCCCTGGCGTAGCCCACCGTCTGGTCACTGCCTCCGAAGAAATAGAGAATCGGGTCGAGAAAGAGCATGACAATGATGGTAAAGGCCACTCCCAGCACCATGTTCAGCACAAAGACATTGCCCAGCACACGCTGTGCCGTGTCATAATCCCTCTGCCCCAGCTTGACGGAAATCAGTGTAGAGGCTCCCACACCCACCAGCGAGCCGAACGCCGCAGCCAGATTCATCAACGGGAAAGTCAACGCCAATCCCGAAATAGCCATCGTCCCAACGCCGTGACCGATGAAGATACTGTCTACCATATTATATAAAGAGGATGCCGTCATTGCGATGATTGCCGGAACGGCATATTGCATCAAGAGTTTACCTATACTTTCCGTCCCCAACGCCGAGGGAGTCTTTTGTCCTGCCATATTATATACCTATTTCTTTTTAGCGGGTGCAAAGGTACTCTTTTTTTAAAACAGAACAGCAGAAAAAACACCTTAAACCTGCACACTATGCGGATGATTTATGCTATCTTTGCGATTCAATGATAAATCATAAGATATGATTACCATAATCATACCGTATGATTGATATAATCATACCGTATGATTGGCACATTCATACCGTATGAACCATGCCTGACCTACCGGTTGAGCCGGACACATAATAACAACAAGCCCCCATGGCATTCTATAAGAAAGTAAAACAGAAAGGCGACGACAAATGGCACCCAAGAGCCGTCACCAAAGGACATCCCTATACAACGGATGAAATAGCCCGATTATTGTCGGAAATGTCTACGGTAACCCCGGGAGATACTTATGCAGTATTAATGAACCTTGGTGAAGTGCTGGGCAAGCTGATGAGCTCGGGACACTCCGTAAAGCTAAAGGGCATCGGGACGTTCTACTACACCTGCCGTTCGGAAGGCACCGGGGTAGACACCCCAGAAGAAGTGAGTCCGGCGCAAATCACTGCGGTGCAGATACGCTTCATCCCCGAATACTACCGCGGGCAATGCGGACAAGTGACGGAACGCACCCTCCTCTCCCCGCATATCGAATGGGTAGATACCGAAGGAGAGGATTAATGTCACTCCCCGTTCCCTATATTTCAAGGAAAAAGGTTCGCTATCTGAAAAATGTTTCGTACTTTTGTACCCAAATTGAGTGAAATATAGCGAAATGAACGTATTAGAACTAAGTGAACAAGAAATCATTCGTCGCAACAGCATGAATGAACTTCGCGCGATGGGCATTGAGCCTTATCCCGCAGCAGAGTATGTAACAAATGCTTTCTCTACCGATATTAAAGCTGAATTCAACGACGATGCAGAGCCTCGCCAAGTGTCCGTTGCCGGACGTATCATGAGCCGCCGTATCATGGGTAAAGCATCTTTCATCGAATTGCAGGACTCCAAAGGACGCATCCAGGTATATATCACCCGCGATGACATCTGCCCGGACGAGGACAAGGAGATGTACAACACCGTGTTCAAACGTTTGCTCGATTTAGGCGACTTCATCGGTATCGAAGGATTCGTATTCCGTACCCAGATGGGCGAAATCAGCATCCATGCCAAGAAGCTGACCGTACTTGCAAAGAGCATCAAGCCCCTGCCTATCGTGAAATATAAGGATGGTGTGGCTTACGACTCTTTCGAGGACCCCGAACTGCGCTACCGTCAGCGTTATGTAGACCTTATCGTAAACGACGGCGTGAAAGAAAAATTCCTGAAGCGTGCCACCGTCATCAAGACCATGCGTGCCGTGCTGGATGAAGCCGGCTACACGGAAGTGGAGACGCCGATTCTTCAATCCATCCCCGGTGGAGCAAGCGCCCGTCCGTTCATCACCCACCATAACTCTCTGGATATGGACCTCTACCTGCGTATCGCCACCGAGCTTTACTTGAAGCGACTGATTGTGGGCGGATTCGAAGGTGTATATGAAATAGGCAAGAACTTCCGTAACGAGGGTATGGACAAGAACCATAACCCGGAATTCACTTGTATGGAGCTGTACGTGCAGTACAAGGACTACAACTGGATGATGAGCTTTACGGAGAAATTGCTGGAACGCATCTGTATCGCCGTAAACGGCTGTACAGAAACCGAGATAGACGGCAAGACCATCAGCTTCAAAGCTCCCTACCGCCGTCTGCCCATCCTGGAAGCCATCAAGGAAAAGACCGGATACGACCTCGAAGGAAAGAGCGAGGACGAAATCCGCCAGGTGTGCAAGGAACTGAATATGGAGATTGACGACACCATGGGCAAGGGTAAGCTGATTGATGAAATCTTCGGCGAATTCTGCGAAGGTACTTTCATACAGCCCACTTTCATCACCGATTATCCCGTAGAGATGAGCCCGCTGACCAAGATGCACCGCAGCAAGCCGGGACTGACCGAACGCTTCGAGCTGATGGTGAACGGCAAGGAACTTGCCAACGCTTACAGCGAGCTGAACGACCCGATAGACCAGGAAGAACGCTTCAAAGACCAACTCCGCTTGAGCGAAAAGGGAGACGACGAAGCGATGTTCATCGACCAGGACTTCCTGAAAGCATTGCAATACGGTATGCCTCCCACATCGGGCATCGGTATCGGCATCGACCGTCTGACCATGTTAATGACGGGCGAATCCTTTATCCAAGAAGTGCTTTTCTTCCCGCAGATGCGTCCGGAAAAGGTTATCCCCAAAGATGCTCCTGCACGATACACAGAGCTGGGCATCCCCGAAGACTGGGTGGCTGTAATCCAGAAAGCCGGCTACAACCTGGTGAGTGACATGAAAGATGTGAATCCGCAAAAACTCCACATGGACATCTGCGGTATCAACAAGAAATATAAATTGGAACTGGCAAACCCGACCGTAAACGAAGTTGCTGACTGGGTCGGAAGAATTAAGAATTAAAAATTAAAGAATTAAATAGGCAAGATTAAAGATAAGAGGAGGAGGAAGGTACTCCTTTCCCCTCTTTTAATTTTTAATTTTTAATTATTAATTTCGATATGAAACTACCCGGTAAGATAGCCATCATGGGCGGAGGAAGTTGGGCAACTGCCATTGCAAAAATGGTTCTGGCCCAAGCGGAGTCTATAAATTGGTACATGCGACGCGATGACCGTATTGCCGACTTCAAACGGCTTGGTCATAACCCTGCCTACTTGACGGGCGTCAAGTTTGATACCAAGCGTATCAACTTCAACTCCAACATCAATGATGTCGTGAAAGAATCTGATACGCTCATCTTCGTTACACCTTCCCCTTATCTGAAGGTTCACTTGAAGAAACTGAAGACTAAGATTAAGGATAAATTCATCATCACTGCCATTAAAGGTATTGTGCCCGATGACAACTTGATTGTCTCGGAATATTTCACTAAGGAATATGGCGTCCCAGCTGAGAATATTGCTGTATTGGCAGGTCCCTGCCATGCGGAAGAAGTGGCTCTGGAACGCCTTTCTTATTTGACCATTGCTTGTCCCGACACCGACAAGGCTTGCACCATTGCCCGCAAACTGGCCAGTTCATTCATCAAGACCTCTGTCAGTAATGACGTTGCCGGCATTGAATACAGTTCGGTGCTGAAGAATGTATATGCCATTGCAGCCGGTATCTGCAGCGGTCTGAAATATGGCGACAACTTTCAGGCTGTGCTCATGTCCAATGCCATACAGGAAATGAACAGATTCCTGCAAACGGTACATCCGCTGAACAGAAACGTAAGTGATTCCGTTTATTTAGGTGACCTGCTGGTGACGGGATATTCCAATTTCAGCCGCAACCGCACATTCGGTACGATGATTGGCAAGGGATACTCCGTGAAAAGCGCGCAGATTGAGATGGAAATGATTGCTGAAGGATATTACGGTACAAAATGTATCAAGGAAATCAACAAGCATTATCATGTCAACATGCCTATTGTAGATGCAGTATACAACATTCTGTATGAGCGTATCTCGCCGACGATTGAAATCAAGCTGCTTACCGATTCATTCCGGTAAGCGCGAAAAAAGATAAAACGAAATACTGAATTTAAAACCTAGAATATTATGATTAGTTTGAACATTGAAAAGACTCTTGGATTCATCTCCAAAGAAAACGTTTTCGCCTATGAAGCCCAAGTAAAGGCTGCACAGGAAGCATTAGAGAATGGTACCGGTAAGGGCAACGACTTCTTAGGCTGGCTGCACCTCCCCTCTTCCATCACTAAAGAGCACCTGGCCGACCTAAAGACTACCGCACAGACGTTGCGTGACAACTGCGAGGTAGTAGTAGTTGCCGGTATTGGCGGAAGTTACCTCGGTGCACGTGCGGTGATAGAGGCTTTGTCAAACAGCTTCACTTGGTTGCAAGACAAGAAAACGGCTCCGGTCATTCTGTATGCAGGACACAATATCGGTGAAGATTATCTATATGAACTCACCGAATACTTGAAAGACAAGAAATTCGGTGTTATCAACATCTCCAAATCCGGTACTACCACTGAAACGGCCTTGGCGTTCCGTCTGTTGAAAAAGCAATGCGAAGACCAACGCGGCAAGGATATGGCAAAGAAGGTTATCGTTGCCATCACCGATGCCAAAAAGGGCGCTGCCCGCGTAACGGCCGACAACGAAGGCTACAAATCCTTCATCATCCCCGATAACGTGGGCGGACGTTTCTCCGTACTGACTCCGGTAGGCTTGCTGCCCATCGCAATAGCAGGTTTCGACATTGAGAAACTGGTTGCAGGTGCAGTTGCCATGGAAAAGGCTTGTGGAAAAGATGTTCCGTTTGCAGAAAATCCTGCTGCCATCTATGCAGCTACGCGTAACGAGCTCTACAAGAACGGTAAGAAAATTGAAATCCTCGTAAACTACAATCCCAAACTGCACTACGTAAGCGAATGGTGGAAGCAGCTTTATGGTGAATCCGAAGGTAAGGAAAACAAGGGTATCTTCCCTGCTGCCGTAGATTTCTCCACCGACCTGCACTCCATGGGACAATGGATTCAGGAAGGCGAACGTACCATCTACGAAACTGTCATCTCCGTGGAGAAGACACAGCACTCCCTGCAAGTACCTTCGGACGAAGCCAACCTCGACGGACTGAACTTCCTGGCAGGCAAGCACGTGGACGAAGTGAACAAGATGGCTGAATTGGGCACACAGCTTGCCCACGTTGACGGCGGCGTACCCAACATGCGCATCGTTATCCCTGCACTGAATGAAGAAAGCATCGGAGGTCTGCTCTACTTCTTTGAAATAGCTTGCGGTATCAGCGGTTATATTTTGGGAGTCAATCCGTTCAACCAACCGGGTGTGGAAGCATACAAGAAGAATATGTTTGCATTGCTGAACAAGCCCGGCTACGAAGAAGAGTCCAAAGCTATCCAGGCAAGACTTTGATAAATTAAGAATTGAGAGTTGAGAATTGAGAAATGGCTGCACAACAAGTGCGAAGAGAACCGTTCCCCGATTCTCAACTCTCTATTTATCTACCCCGCATTTTTAAATTCTCAATCCCCAATCTACCAAGTGTTCGAAAACTCTATCGCCCGTTATCTGGAAAAGCACGGGCACCCCTACATCCAACTGAAAGCCGTTCTTTTTGACATGGACGGTGTGTTATTCAACTCCATGCCCTACCATGCCGATGCCTGGCATAAAGTAATGGAACGTCATGGCCTGCACTTGAGCCGTGAAGAGGCATACATGCACGAGGGACGTACCGGAGCCTCCACCATCAACATCGTTTATCAACGCCAGTATGGCAAGGATGCCACTCCCGAGATGATAGAAAGCATCTATGCAGAGAAAAGCGCCGAATTCAGTACCCACCCGGAACCGGAACGTATGCCGGGTGCTTGGGAAGTGCTGCAAAAGGTAAAAGCGGCAGGACTTATTCCGGTACTTGTCACCGGTTCGGGCCAACACTCCCTGCTGAACCGCCTTGCCCACAACTTCCCTGGTATGTTTCAGCGCGACCACATGGTGACCGCCTTTGATGTGAAATACGGAAAGCCTCATCCTGAGCCTTATCTAATGGGACTGGAAAAAGCCGGAGTACAAGCCAACGAAGCTATAGTTGTAGAAAATGCACCTATCGGAGTACAAGCCGGAACAGCAGCCGGCATATTCACTGTGGCAGTCAATACCGGTCCGCTGGACAGGCAGGTATTACTGGATGCCGGAGCAGATTTATTGTTTCCGTCCATGCAGGCGCTTTGTGACGACTGGGAAAGGTTGCAAACCGCATTAGATGCCAGTAATAGCCTTCGCCACAAAGATTGACGGCGACCCAAACAATATAACAGTTGATTGGAGCTTATATAACCAAGTAATACCATTACTTGATATACAGAAGACATCTATTGTCTTTCTTCTTAAAGCGCTCCAATCTACCCATTTTCTCCTTCTCGGTTTCTTTAATAGGGAACGTTATTCTACAGGTATCTTTATCATAATCATACAATTCTCTGGCAGGAACTACATAAACAGATTCCGGACTGTCACCACACCATCCAAAGCCAAAAACATAAAACAAGTTTTTTATCGGACGGTTCAACAGATTGGAATTCATATACCCCTCGTACTTTTCAATGTCTTTTATATCGAGATAAAAACCTATCTTACTTCGCCATTTACATTCTACAGCTATAATATCTCCAACTTCATGAATGGTACTCGTTGTGGTAACACACTCCATCAACAAATCCGGAGATGATGAAGACAGAGGCCTATACCCCTCAATGTATTTATCACCTCTCCAATCTAAAAGCCGCCAAAATATTTTCTTATCACATAGATCCGAATAACCATCTTTAATTTTCTTAGTCCTGTACAGCACCATGACCTCCATAGATGAGTAATTCTGGTGGATCGCATCGTAGGAAAGATTGGTCATATTCATATGATAAACTGCCGGATTCTGTCCAGTATCTCCGGTTGTCGGCACTTTCGTCTGATTTCCGTCTACATAGAAAGTAAATTTTACAGTCTTGCCATCATCATCTACCCGGTAAGTGTTTTCATAATCCGATGGTTTGTAAAGATAAAAAGAATTTGCTTTCCAGCTTGCGTATAAGGTAATATTTTTTGCGTCCTGAAGCTGCAGCTCTTTCGTACTCATGTCAAATGCTGTGTTGGCCTTCTTTTTTCCAGCCTTTGAACTCCCAGCCGTAACGAGTCGGATCTGACGGGAACTGGTATTTATCACCGTATTTGGTCTTTCTAACTGTCTTCGCTCTTCCGTCACCATAGTCAAATGTAACATTGTACACATTTGCCTCCCATTCCGGATAGAGTGTCACAACGCCTCCATTCACATCGGTCAGCTTCGACACCTTCTGCCGGTCAGAGTAATAAGGCTTCTTGCCCTTCT
>ENA-OROL01002450-OROL01002450.1-human-gut-metagenome-genome-assembly--contig:-NODE-2450-length-12905-cov-2.838366_pt1 | contig 12905 bp, 8 predicted proteins | sample MGYA00242128_ERZ509048 | MGnify/ENA primary metagenome ERZ509048 (study PRJEB26280, sample SAMEA2338750) | human gut metagenome | biome: human gut; feature: human-associated habitat; material: faeces...
AGCTTTTGTACCAATATTCGGATTCAGCTTTGTATCCCATGCTTTTTCAAATTTTTCAAGAACTCCCGGTTTGTCGATGTTCTGATATCCGCTGAACTGGTTCGGAGAAGCACCCATATCGCAGGCTCCCTGTACATTGTTCTGACCACGGATTGGGTTAACACCACATCCAGGTTTTCCAAGTTTACCAACCATCATAGCCATGTTAGACAGGGACATAACACCTTCTGTACCAGTATGATGCTAACACCAAGACAGTACATAATTGGCGCACGATCAGCTTTTGCGTAAATGCGTGCAGCTTCTCTCAACATATCTGCATCGATCTGACAGATTTCTGCTACTTTTTCAGGTGTATAATCTTTGACCATTTCTTTCATAGCTTCGAAGTTCTCTGTACGGTCTTCGATGAATTTGTGGTCGATTAAGTCTTCTTCAATGAAGATATGCATCATACCATTTGCAAACGCTACGTTTGTACCTGGTTTTAATTTCAAATGGATATCAGCATCTTTACACAGGTCGATATCACGTGGGTCAACTACGATGAGTTTAGCACCGCGCTGTACGGCCTGACGAACCTGCATTCCGATAACCGGATGTGCATGTTCCGGGTTAGATCCTACAAGGAGGATAGCATCAGATTCATGAGTAATATCATAAATGGTATTTGTCATAGCTCCTGAGCCAAGTGTGGTTGCCAATCCGGCAACAGTAGGAGCATGTCAAACGCGCGCGCAGTTATCGGTATTGTTGCTCTTAAACGCTGTTCTTACCATTTTCTGAAGCATGTAAATGTCTTCGTTGGTAGAACGAGAGCAGGCAAATCCGGCCAGCGCCTCACCTCCATATTGATTTCTGATCTCTGAGAATTTAGAAGCTACGAGATTTAAAGCCTCATCCCATGTAGCACGCTCAAATTCACCAGTTTCTTTATTCTTAATTAATGGATAACGGATTCTTGCATCACAGTCTACGAAGTCGAAAGAACCACTACGTCCTTTGACACAGAGCAGATTGTGATTAGAAGGACCGTCTGCACCCTGCACATCTACGATTTTGCCGTCTTTTACGTACAGATCCATCTGACAGCCTGTAGCACAGTGTGGACAGGTTGTGCGGACTTTCTTAACTTCCCATTCACGATAATCTTTTCTTCTCTTAATCGTAAGAGCACCTGTAGGACATGCCTGAGCACAATTTCCACAAGACTCACATAAGGAATTCTCCCAGCCTTCGCCGAACGGTACTTTTACATATACACGTGCACCGTTTCCGTTGCGGCGCTCCTTAATAACATCCCCTACTTCGTTCTTGCCGATATCTTCGAGCACAAAGACGTGGCGCAGGTCTGTATAGAAACCCTCCACCAGGATGTTTGCCTGCCAGTGTCCCAGATGGGCAGTCCAGTCCACCGAACCGCTGTAACTGTTGGAGCGTTCTTCACTCAGGTTATCGGCGAGTTTGATTTGGACTCCCTTGCCGCCTACTGCCGTCACGTGCAAGTCCTCATCGTATGCCTGCGGAGCGCGGAAACCGGTAGAGTAAGTCAAGCGTGCCTGAAAATCATCTGCCGGCTTGTAGAGCAGGTTGACGCGGGGGCTGAAAATAAGCTTGTCTATCAGGTTGTGCTTGTCCAGGCGGGCGCCGACCAGCATGGTCAGTACGTTCATCTTCCACTCATTCTGCACGAAGGCGCTGGCAATGCGGACATCCTGCTCCATGTCACGATGATAGCCGGTCATGATGTCGTGCAGGGAGTTGTTCTGATATTCCAGTCCGCCGGTGAAGGTGGCGGGGGCAAAGAAGCAGTTGTCCATATTGCCCACATACATGCCGCCGGCAACCCAGGTCAGGTCTTTCGTCTTGCCGTAAGCATTCATGTTCTTTTGGGCACCATAGTAGCTGTTGCGGTCGGTGTGCTGTATGGAGGTGTAAGCCGAAATCTTATGCTTGTACTCCTTCCAGAACAAATCGTAGCTCACGCCTCCGCTATTGATGATATGCTTGGTCTGCTCGGTGATGTCCGTCTCGTGCGGCTGCAAATCGAATTTGTTGCCTCCGCGACGAAGTTCGTTGGTGGTATGGTATTCCAGATTGATGCGGCTGAAATGCGTAGGACGGTAATAGGCGCGGAAGCCGAAAGTATTCATGTTCAGCTTGCCCAGCTCGGAAAAGCCATCGCCATCGCGGTCGTAGGGGTTGCGGTTGCGGTAACTCTCATAAAAGGCAATGCCGTAAGAGTTATCTTTGGCAACCAGCGACACATTGCCACCCATATATTGCTCCCAGGACTTGCCGTCCATATTGGAGAACATGCTCGATACCTGAAAGGAATTGTTGATGGGGTCTTTGGTTATAATATTGATAGTTCCTCCCACAGCATTGGCGCCAAACAAGGCAGAGCCTCCGCCACGCACCACTTCTACCCGTTCAATCATGTTCACGGGGATTTGCTCCAGTCCGTACACACCGCTCAATGCACTGATGATGGGACGGCTGTTTATCAATATCTGCGAATACGGACCTTCCAAGCCATTGATGCGCACCTGGGGGAAACCACAGTTCTGGCAGTTGTTCTCCACACGCAAGCCCGATTGGTAGTTCAGTGTCTTGGCAAGGTCGGTGGAGTTGACCATCTCGAACAATTTGGTACTCATCACATTTACAACTACCGGAGCTGCCTTGCGGCTTACCTCGTTGCGGTTGGCGGATACCACCACTTCATCGGTCATGAAACTCTCCTCTTCCATCGGGAAATGTATGACGGCAGTAAAGTCCTTGCTCACCGTCACCTCCTTCTCTTGGGTCTTGTAACCCACTGCCGACACACGGAGCTTGTATTTTCCCGCCGGAAGCTTGCGGAACTCAAATTGTCCTTCTTCATTGGAAACCGTTCCCTGACCACTGCCGATAATCAAAACCGTGGCATACGGTATATTTTCCTCCGTACCTTTCACTATCACATGGCCGGAAATCATATTGCCTTCTTTTATAGGATTTACGGCAAAAGCTACGCTGGCACTTACCACTGCAAGTACCAACGCCAAAATGTATTGTTTCATCAAATTAGCGCTCTAAATAAAAAAAATAATTCAAGTCTGAAAAAAGATAATCATCCGAGATGCCGCACTTCGTTCACTGAAATGCCGGACTTCGAGACTAAAATGCCTGGTATCTACATACAAAAAATCCAGGCGTTTTTAAACCTAATGACTATGAAAAAAGAGCGGGAGGAGCGCGAAGGGAAAGGGTACGTATCACTTCCCCCTTAACAGTAGGTGTTGCCGGTTTGGCTCTGAGCATGGCCAGCAAAGGACGCATCGGGTGCTGAACCTCATACACATCCACTCCGGAAGAGTAGAATGCCGACAAATGCCCGATAACCAAAAGGGAAGTCTGAGAGTGAGAGTGTGTGCCATGAAAAGGGTGCGAGTGCGTTATCATCACCCCATTCACATAATGGACGTGAGTGAACGCAGTGATACTTGCCTGGTACATGATAAACAGTACCAGCAAGCTCAATGCACCTATAATTTTTTTCTTCTGCTTCACGTCCAAAAACTTATACTATAGATTTTGAGCCGCAAAGATAGTGAATTATTCTTTAACTTTGCCAAACAAGAACTCATAATCACGCTTGGAAGCCGGAGCCGCCCACTCTTCGGGAATAAACTTCCACTGATTCAGCGTACGCGGTTCAATCACCTTCTTCTGCTCAATGTACTGCATCAGATAATAGCGTAAGTCCTTATCCGTAGAGTGGATGATGCGTTCCTTCAATTCATCCTGCGAGATGCCGGCCCCCTTTGTCAGCAATTCGCCGCCACCGTTTCCGCGATAAGAATTCACCGCTACCTTATACATTTTATCCATATCGAACGGAGTACCGTCTGCCATACTGAGAATGGCTACCTTCTCGCCATCCGGCTTGGTCACATCCACCGTGTAGATAATACCCGCCGCAGAATCGAAGTTGAAGCTGAAATTCTTGAATGAGGCCCTATCCGTAGCACCTTCGCGGCGCTTCTCACGGAAGAGAAGGATATGGTCGTCCGGAGACTTCATCCGATTGGTCCACAAATCATACGACATCTCCAAGGCATCGCGTATCTCCTTCCCCGTCAGACGCATGGTGTAAAGCATATTTTCGTACTTATACAGATTGAACATATCGTTCACAAAAATGTCTCCTTTACGGATTTCCGTATCATAGGACAAAGGAGCCGCAAAAGAAATATCCGCTCCGCTGATTGCCAACTGCAATTCGTGGATAAGGTCTATAAAAGCGGAAGAACCGAAATAGGCAGGACGTGTGGAGATGGTCTCGGTAAAGGAACCTATCTTCTTGGAAACAAAATTCTGCACAGCTTCATTTTCGGGGGCAAAGCGTTGCATGAACTCTTCGCTGACGCCGTAGTCTTGCGTATCGGACAGTATGCCGTCTATCTTCTTGTCTATAACTTTACCATCACGCAGTTTCAAGGTTATATCCACATTACTCACAACAACACCGTTGCTGGCAGGGTCCATCACCAGTACCGAGTCACCGGCTATGTTGCACACCCTCTTGCATTCGCGCGCATGGTCGTGCCCCATCAGGACAATATCGAATCCCGGCACGTTGCACGCCACTTCCACCGAAGCGTTTTCGCGATACTTGCCTCCCATCAGCTGGGCATCCTGGCCGGCATGGAACATACCGATAACCAAATCAGGCTTTTCCTGCTCACGGATAATCTTCATCCATTTGCGGGCAGTCTCCTCCATATCGTCGAAACGCAGCCCTTTCCACAGATTCTCTGAAAGCCATACGGGGATGGCAGGAGTTATCATACCGAGAACCACAATTTTCACTCCGTCACGTTCCAGCACCTCATAGGGTTTGAAATGGGTTTCTCCGGTAGCAGTATCCACAATATTGGCACCCAATATCGGAAAACGGCAGTCACCTGCCCAACGGTCGAAAACGGTACGGCCGGTCTCTACGTCATGGTTACCCATATTGCCGGCATTATACCCCATGAAATTCATCATCTCCGCTGCCAGATGAGGGGCAACGGTATCTATGTAATTATAATAATAGGCTGTGGGCTGTCCCTGCAGAATGTCACCATTGTCCAAGAGAATCAGATTTTTGCCATAAGCCTCACGTTCTTTTTGCACCAAAGCATGCACACGTGCCAGACTGCCGGTTGCCTCCCGGCGGCGTATAAAGTCGTAGGGATAGTAGTTGCCGTGTATATCACTGGTCTGTACGACTTTCAGTTTCACCTCTCTTTCCTGCGCAGGCAGTATGCTTGTCAGGACAAAAATCCAGATAAAAAAACAACTAAATCTTTTCATTATATTTCCTTATTTCTTGTCGGTTCTTATAAGTTCATAGGATGGGTAAACATAAACCGCGCTCCATCCGTATAGGCAGGATCTATCCAAATCTCGCCGCCCCACTTCTCAACGGTCAGCTTACAGATGGACAAGCCCAAGCCGGTTCCCTGCACATATTCGTTCAGCTTCTCGAAACGTTCGAACACCCGTTTCTGTTTGTCCAATGGAATGCCGCAACCAGTGTCAGTCACCGAGAATACTGCAACATTCCTCGCCGTATCCGGCTCCAGCTTCAAGGTTATCGTACCTTCTTTTGTAAACTTGTCCGCATTGGAAAGCAGATTTATCACAACCTGCTGTAAACGCTGCACATCCGTCCGCATCTCCACTACCTCACGTTCACACTCAAATAAGAATTGATTGGTCGACCTGCGTGCCTGGGCCACGGAAGCTACTACCTGCTGGCATATCTGCACTACATTGCAGCTCTCCAAAGAAAGGATGACGCGGTCGGCCTCCAAACGGGACACATCCAATATGTCATTAATCAACCGAAGCAGCAAATCAGAGTTGGTCCTAATAATCTCGAAATAGCCACGCTGTTCTTCTTCCGAGGCTCCTCCGGCAGACAGCACGTCCGAGAAGCCCACAATCGCATTCAATGGAGTACGGATTTCGTGGCTCATATTGGCAAGGAAAGCACTCTTCAGACGGCTGGATTCTTCGGCACGGTCTTTTGCTTCGCGCAAGGCACCCTCGGATACCTCCAGTTCATCCTTCAACTTCTTTGTATGATAATAAAAGTAAAGGGAAACGAACAAACCGCCCAACAGCACCAACAGAACAGCACCGACAGACCAGATATGATACTTGTACTGTTCGTAGAAAGAAGGGGTTACGTTCAGCATCTTTACCGGCTGCGGAAGGCCGGTGATATTCAGTTTCTTTTCCTTCACAAGTTTACCGTCCAGTATGGTCTCATTCGGAATGATTTCCATATGGGTCTCACTATCCTGGGAGGTGGTCAGCAGGCGGTAAGACTGTCTTGCCATCTCCTTGCCCAAAGCACGGTAGGCAGGAACGACACCTGCCACAGCCCAATATCCCAAGCCTACGGAACTGAGCGAGAAAGTGGGCAAAGTGGGAGCTGCTTCCATCATGGCGTAGGTTGCATTCCGCATGAAGTAACCATCGTTCATGTCCACACGCCATGTCCCCATCAATATAGCTGTATTTTCCGGTAACTCATGCAATCTGTCACAAATGGTATATATGGTATTGACGCGTCCGTCCAGCAGAATCAGGTTTAGTTCCGGGAACTTCTGCATCTCCTTCACTACATAGGCCTGCATGGCAACGCCGCCATAACTGTTGTCTGAGACAAAAGCGATATTCTTGGTGCCGGGATACATCTGCTTTATCATATTGATGTTGGCCTCCACATCATACTCATAAACGAAGCCAGCCTTGATAGGCGAACTGGGGAAATCCGTGAAGAAGTCGACGGATTCGGGCATCCAGGTCTTCAGGTCAACGGTATCACCCGGCAGCAATATGGCGTTCCGGCTGGACAGTGCACTCACTACCGGAGTATTGTCGCATATGGAGTCTTCCAGAGAAAGATAGGCAGCCCAGGCTTCCTGCCCTATAAGTACAATCAGCGCCGGACTTTTATCACCTTGATATTTAGCCAACAGCTCAGCCATTCTCCTCTCCCAAAGAGGGGATTCGGAAAAACTCTTGCAGTTCATGTTCTCCAATGCGATGGTGTTTGTCCCGCCCAGGCGTTGGAACTCCTCCATAAAGTCGGAGATGTTGCCGGAAGTACGGCCGGCATCCGGATTATAGGAACTGATAATCAGTACCGGATGCTCTCCCGTAATAGAAAAAGCGGGCAAAAGGCAACAGAAAAGCGCTACCATGCATGGTAATATTGTACGATATATGTGTTTCAATTGATTGATTCGTTTAATTGCTCCATAGCTTTGACAAATATAGATAAAAGTTGGAACCTAAAGAAAAAACAACAATTGTTTTTTTGTACTTTTGGCACCTATTATAAAATGAGATACAAAATGATACAAGATTTTCATCGAATGATATCTGCCGCTCTCGGCATATCAGAAAGACAAATAAGCCAGACCCTCGGCCTGCTGGAAGACGGAGCGACAATCCCTTTCATCAGCCGTTACCGCAAGGAAGCAACGGGAGGACTGGACGAAGTGCAGATTGAAGCTATCCAGACGCAATATGAGAAACTGAGCGAAACCGCCAAACGTAAAGAAACCATCCTGAACACCATACAGGAACAAGGTAAACTGACCGCCGAACTTCAGAAGCGCATCGAGGAGACTTGGGACAATACCCTACTGGAGGACATCTACCTCCCCTACAAGCCCAAACGGAAAACACGTGCCGAAGCAGCCCGTCAAAAAGGACTGGAACCCCTCGCCACCCTGCTGATGCTGCAACGTGATCCTCATCCGGAGGAACGCGCCGCCAATTACGTGAAAGGAGACGTGAAGAACGTGGAAGATGCACTGAAAGGTGCCCGTGACATCATAGCCGAGCATGTTAGCGAAGACGAACGTGCCCGAAACAGCGTGCGCAACGCATTTGCCCGCCAAGGCATACTGACCGCCAAAGTAGTGAAAGGCAAAGAAGAGGAAGCGACCAAATACCGTGACTACTTCGACTGCTCCGAATCGTTGAAGCGATGCAACTCCCACCGCCTGCTCGCCATCCGGCGTGCCGAAGCGGAAGGCCTGCTGAAAGTCAGCATCAGCCCGGACGATGAGGAGTGCGTGGAACGGCTGGAACGCCAATTCGTGCGGAGCAACAACCCCTGCGGACAGCAAGTGGCAGAAGCCGTGCAGGATTCCTACAAACGCCTATTGAAGCCATCCATAGAGACGGAATTTGCCACGCAAAGTAAGGAACGTGCTGATGAGGAAGCCATCAAGGTATTTGCCGAAAACCTCCGTCAGTTGTTGCTGGCTTCACCACTGGGGCAAAAGCGTGTGATGGGTATAGACCCCGGATTTCGTACGGGTTGTAAAGTTGTGTGCCTCGATGCACAAGGAAATCTGCTCCACAATGAGAACATCTACCCCCACCCTCCGGTCAGCAAGCAGAAAGAGGCATTTGCCAAGCTGCAAATGATGATAGAGTCTTATAAGATAGATGCCGTTGCCATAGGTAACGGAACTGCCAGCCGCGAGACGGAGGAGTTCTTGAAACATCAGCGCTTCAACCGCGACATACAGATATTCATCGTCAGCGAGCAGGGAGCTTCCATCTATTCGGCCTCTAAAATTGCACGGGACGAGTTTCCCGACTACGACATCACCGTACGCGGTGCTGTGTCCATAGGCAGACGACTGATGGACCCGCTGGCAGAGTTGGTAAAGATTGACCCGAAATCTATTGGTGTGGGGCAATACCAGCATGACGTGGACCAAACCAAGCTGAAAAAATCACTGGACCAGACCGTAGAAAACTGTGTAAACTTGGTAGGTGTCAACCTGAACACCGCAAGCAGCCATCTGCTGACCTATATCTCGGGATTGGGTCCGCAACTGGCACAGAACATTGTGAACTATCGCGCCGAAAACGGTGCCTTCACCTCGCGCAAGGAACTGATGAAAGTACCGCGCATGGGTGCCAAGGCATTTGAGCAATGTGCCGGCTTCCTACGTATTCCGCAGGCAAAAAATCCGCTGGACAATACTGCCGTACACCCGGAAAGCTATTGTATCGTAGAACAAATGGCAAAGGACTTGGGTTGCAGCGTAGCCGAGCTGATAGCCAGCCGGGAGCTGCGTCTGAAGATTAATCCCGAACGCTACCTCTCCCCCACCGTGGGCATGCCGACACTGAAAGACATCCTGCAAGAGCTGGACAAGCCCGGACGTGACCCACGCGGACCGATAAAGATATTTGAATTTGACAAGAACGTGCGCACCATCAACGACCTGCGCGAAGGCATGGAATTGCCCGGCATCGTAGGAAACATCACCAACTTCGGCGCATTTGTCGACATAGGCATCAAGGAAAACGGACTGGTACACCTCTCCCAACTCGCCGACAGATTCATATCAGACCCTAATGAAGTAGTGTCCATTCACCAGCATATACGCGTAAAGGTACTCAGCATAGATATGGACCGGAAACGCATACAGCTGACAATGAAAGGAGTGGAACAGAATTAGGGGTTAATGATTAGTGATTAATGACTAATACGGAAATCATTAATCACTAATCCCTTATAATAGTGTCTTAAGATAATTACTGTACCAAGCACTAAAAGTAGTGAACACAGAATAGAGCCTTCGAACCCGAAAGTTCCTCCATTTATCAGATTTTCTTCCGGAAAGTGAAGAATCAGCAGATTCTCATTGCTAAATTCATTTCCACTGACTTTATATCCCAAAACAGAACCTTGAATCCAGTTCCAGAACCAATGCAAGGCAATGGGAAAACAGAGGTTACGCGTGTATATATAGGAAGCTCCCAAGAAACAACCCGCCAGCATGATATTCAAAAACGGGACGAAGGCAAAGCTGGGATTGAAAAGATGCATCAACGAAAATAACACCGCAGAGATAAGCAATGCCACAAACTTATTGACGCCTCCATCCAGCATACGCCCTAAAATGAAACCGCGTCCAATAACTTCTTCCGTAACTGCCACTAAAAAATAAAGCAAAAGACTCGACAACAACGAAATGGGAGAAAACAAGACCCCTGCCACTTCCACAGCCCCCAACAATAAAGACAAGCCAAAACCAACTACATACAAGAACACGACAAACAAAGCTCCGTTCAGCAGGCTTCTGCCCCATCCCTTCAAAGACAAGCCCAAGCCCGAAAAAGGAAGCTTCCTGAAACCCAGCACCATACAAGCGGCAATAAGCCCACTGGCCAACATCAAGACTTCATTCAACATCATTAAATAGACGCTCATCCCACCAGCTTGTGTCTTCAACTCAGGGAAAGCAATCGCAAAAGGTATGGCAAACAAAAACAGAAAAATCATAAAAAGTACAGTAAACAGTACTATATCAACGAATGCCAGCCAAATACGTTTTGTTTTACTCATAGCAACACACTCTTCCTTCACCGTTTCTTCCGTCTCCATTTGTATCTCATTTTGATTAATATCCGACAAAAATAATAATAAAAAGAAAAAACTTCATGTATTCCTGCCGGTTTCTTCTTATATTTGAAAAATCAATCTGGAATCGACAAACATGAAACTAAGAAAAATACTTTTAGCCGTTGCCGGACTGGCGTTAATGCTGAATGCCTCGGCACAAAAATCCAAAAGATACTACGTGGCCAAACCTGGCACCCTGGTGGAACTGATGACAGAAGCGGAAGCCAATGAAATCACCCAACTGACCCTGCAGGGCAAGCTGAATGCCGTAGATTTCAGGCATCTACGGGATGAATTCAAAAACCTGCAACTGCTGGACATTTCAAATGCCTCCATCAGCATGTATGCAGGCAAGAACGGGACTTATCCAAACCGTTTTTATGTATATCCTGCCAATTGCATTCCGGCATATGCCTTCTGCAAGCAAATAGACGACAGTACATTTGTAGGTAAGGAGACGCTGACCAGGATTATCCTTTCCGACAAGACCAAGAACATCGAAGATGCTGCCTTTAAGGGATGCAAAAATCTCAAGATATGCCAGATACGGAAGAAAACGGCTCCCAATCTGTTGTCCGAAGCATTGGCCGATAGCGTTACAGCCATATTTGTTCCATTGGGATGCAGTGACTCCTATCGTACCAAAAAGAAATGGGAAACCTTTGCATTCATTGAAGGAGAACCACTGACAGTAAATGTGCAGATTGGTAAAATGGGCAGCCTTGCCAGCGAACTGTTAAGAGCCGGATTTCAGCCCAAAGACGTTAACTTTCTGACCGTTGAAGGAAAAATGGACGAAGCCGACTTCACATTGATACGCGACTATATGCCCAATCTGGTTTCCATCGACATGACCAACAGTAATGCCACTGCAATTCCCGACTATACTTTCACCCAAAAGAAGTATCTGCTGAACGTACGGCTCCCGCAAGAGCTTAGAAGCATCGGACAGCGTGCATTCAGTGGCTGCGGCCGTTTGTGCGGCACGCTGGTGCTTCCTGCCAGTGTAACCGCCATTGAGTACGGAGCATTTATGGGATGCGACAACCTGCGCTATGTGCTTGCCACGGGGAATAAGATTACCACGCTAGGCGACAACCTTTTCGGCGAAAGCCAAGGCAAAATTATATATAAGGAGAAACAATAACTCAGACTATTCCCCGCCTTAATAAGAACAAAGAGACTCTTTTAATAGCAAAAGAAGGTGTGTCAGAATGATAGCTAAAAATCATTCTAACACACCTTCTTCTTTTTTTCAATATCGCACAAGCCTTTATTAAACCAAAAAGATATGAAAGAAGAATCGTTCCATCATGGCAGAAATATTGTTCCACCGTGGTGAAAAAATCGTTCCACCATGGTGGAACGATTTTTTCCTCATGATGGAACGATTTAAAATATGCTTATTTAGTCCTTAGCTTCCGTTATCACTTTGTTGCGTACATACGTGCACGCAACTCCTTGATGTGGTCTGAAGTGATGTATTCGTCATACTCCATCATCTTGTCGATAATACCGTTCGGAGTCAATTCGATGATACGGTTGGCAACCGTCTGAATGAACTCGTGGTCGTGGGATGAGAAAAGGATATTGCCTTTATAGGTCTTTAGATTATTGTTGAATGCCTGGATAGACTCCAAGTCGAGGTGATTGGTAGGTGTATCCAGAATCAAGCAATTGGCATTGCGCAGCTGCATACGTGCAATCATGCAACGCATCTTCTCACCTCCCGACAATACGCTTGCTTTCTTCAGCACCTCCTCACCGGAGAACAGCATACGTCCCAGGAAGCTCTTCATATAGACTTCATTGCCTTCACCGAACTGGCTCAACCAGTCCACCAGATTCAGGTCTGTATTAAAGAATGCAGTATTGTCCAGCGGCAGGTAAGCGGTGGTGATAGTCACACCCCAGTTGAAAGTACCTGCATCCGGTTTCATATTCTCGTTGATAATCTCGAACAGGGCGGTCATGGCACGCGGGTCGTGCGAAAGGAATACAATCTTGTCTCCCTTCTCTACGTTGAAGTTGACGTCGCGGAACAGCACCGTACCATCTTCCAGCGTTTTCGTCAAACCGGAAACTTCCAGAATCTGATTACCCGGTTCGCGTTCGGGCGTAAAGATGATGCCCGGATACTTACGTGATGACGGCTTGATTTCTTCTACATTCAGTTTCTCCAACATCTTCTTGCGGCTGGTAGTCTGCTTGCTCTTTGCCACATTGGCACTGAATCGGCGGATAAACTCTTCCAGCTCTTTCTTCTTCTCCTCGGCCTTTGCCTTCTGGTTCTGCTGCTGACGGAGCGCCAGCTGGCTGGACTCGTACCAGAAGCTATAGTTACCGGCAAAGAGGTTAATCTTTCCGTAGTCGATGTCCACCGTATGCGTACAAACGGAGTCGAGGAAGTGACGGTCGT
>ENA-OROL01002457-OROL01002457.1-human-gut-metagenome-genome-assembly--contig:-NODE-2457-length-12877-cov-6.654344_pt1 | contig 12877 bp, 6 predicted proteins | sample MGYA00242128_ERZ509048 | MGnify/ENA primary metagenome ERZ509048 (study PRJEB26280, sample SAMEA2338750) | human gut metagenome | biome: human gut; feature: human-associated habitat; material: faeces...
GCCGCACCTCGCTCGCCGTATCGGCACTTAGAATTATGCGGTATTGCCCTAATTTTGCGCTTAAGGTGTATCTGAAAACAAAGAAAATGACGGATATTTCGCAAACGCAAGCAGAATTTAAGGCAAAGAGCCATAGGAATCCTTTGCGGATTCCAAGGCTTTTTAACGCAAAATCCCGCTGTGTTTGCAGAAACAGACTAAATTTTCGAATTTTTCAGATACCCCCTAGGACTTTCCCCTGCTTATTTTGCAGCTTCCAGCTGTGCCACGCAGGCTTCGGCTTCGTCCAGAATGCGGCCGAACTTATCCAGGGCAGCATCCACCGGGGCGGGGGTGGTCAGGTCCACACCGGCATGGCGCAGCTCATCCAGCGGGTAAGCGCTGCCGCCCATGTGCAGGAACTCCAGGTACTTCTTAACAGCCGGTTCGCCGTTCTTCAGGATGCCCTCGGACAATGCCACGGCAGTGGAATAGCCGGTTGCATACTTATAAACATAGAACGGGCGGTAGAAGTGCGGGATGCGTGCCCACTCGTACTGTACTTCGTCATCCACAACCAGCTCCGGTCCAAAGTAGTCCACAATGAGCTTCTTGTACAGATTGTTCAGGGCGGCGGGATTCAGGGCTTCGCCGCGCTCGGCCATGGCGTGGGCATCGCGCTCAAACTCGGCAAACATCGTCTGGCGGTAGACGGTTCCCTTGAAATTTTCGAGGTACTGATTCAGCAGGGCCAGGCGGGTTGCGGGATCCTGGTTCTTTTCTGCCAGCAGGTGCTCAATGAGCAGGTTCTCGTTGACGGTGGAAGCGACCTCTGCGACAAACAGGGTATAGTCGGCATACTGGGCAGGCTGGGTATGGCGGCTGAACCAGCTGTGCATGCTGTGGCCCATCTCATGCGCAATGGTGGAAACGCTGTCCAGCGTACCGGTAAAGTTGCACATGATATAGGGGTTGGAATCATAGCTGCCGCCGGAGTAAGCGCCGCCGCTCTTGCCCTTGTTGGGGAACACATCGATCCAGCGCTCGGCAAAGCCCTTGCGAACGATGGTGCCGTACTCTTCGCCCAGCGGTGCAACGGCATCCAGAACCATCTGCTTGGCCTGGTCATAGGTGTAATGGGCGCTGACGCCCTTGGTCAGCGGAGCGTACACATCATAGTAGTGCAGCTCGTCCACACCCAGGATACGCTTGCGCAGAGCAACATAGCGGTACATATCCGGCAGGTGCTTGCGCACAGTAGCCACCAGGTTATCATAGACCTGGCCGGGCACGTTCTCCCCTGCCATGGACATGGCGCGGGAAGATTCATAATGACGGACGGAGGCTTCGGCGGTAGCGGTCTTGACAGCGCCGGAGTAAGAGGCAGCCAGCGTGTTGATGTGCTGGCGGAAGCTCTTGTAGTAGCTTTCAAAGGCATTCTTGCGCAGCACGCGGTCATTGGAGGTTTGCAGCAGGATGTAGTTGGAAGCGGTCAGCTCCACATCGTTGCCCTCGCCATCCTTGACGGAATCGAACACCATGTCGGCGTCTTCCAGGTTATCGGCAACATTTTTCGGGGTGCCGAATGCCTCACCGAAAGCAGCCAGCAGCTTTTCTTCCGGGGCGGTCAAGGTGTGAGGCTTTGCACGCAGCAGGTCTTCCAGAGCAAAACGATAGGGGGCAACCTGCTCGTCAGCCATGATGGCATCCAGGGTTTCCTGCGGCAGTGCCAAGATTTCCGGCTGAGCATAGGCGATGGTACCGACAGCCTTTACATATTTGGCGGTAGCGCGGGCATCCATGCTCTGGGCGTCATCAGCACGGGTATCCTCGCTCAGACGCAGGCTGGTGTAGACAGCCAGGTTTTCCAGTTCACGGAACACGCCGATTTCTGCATCATAAAATTCACGAATGCTGGCAGCGTTGTTCAGCTTGCCCTCCCAGGCAGCCAAAGCTTCAATTTTGGGGTCAATGGCGGCAAAAGCCTTTTCCCATTCCGCATCGCTGGCGTACATTTTGGTCAGGTCCCACTGGTACTGCGGGTCCATCTCTTTGCGTTCTTTCAATGCTTCCGACATAGCGGATTCTCCTTTTCTATATAGTGTCTTTCTGAGCCAGTCAGGGAAGCGTTCTCCCCTGCCCTCCATGCAGGCACCATTCATCCTGCACAGACAAACCCAGTATAAAAGTATTATACACCAAATGTTAGAAAAAACAAATCCGTTTTTATTTAACAAAAAGCCTGCGCAGAAACAGTGTTTATGCACGGTTCCTGCACAGGCTCATTTCTCTAACTTTCTTTATTTGTCATTTGCCTGGCTTTCCAGCAGGCTTCTTCCTTCTCCTGCCAACGCTTCACTTTCATTTGTCGTAAAGATACAATCAGACTGGTCTTTCCCGATTCTGAAAAACACCTGATAGTCCTTATTTCCGCAGAACGTCAGCACATCCAGCATGGGCTCGCTCTCCCCTGCCTAATAAGTAACCCAGAAGCGCAGCCGCAATGGATTGGGGGTGATTTTTCCCGCCTGTTCATTGGTCACGCCATTGCGGCAGACAAGATATGCGGTTGTATTCCCCTGGTCGGAAGGCAGGTCCACCCGCTGCATATAAACACCATTTCCCATTGTTTCGCAGTGCTGCATCCATGCGGCAACCTCGGGGAAGCTCTGCCATTCCTCCTGCGGCATACTCCAGATGGCCTTGCTTTGGTAGTTTGCTGATGCCACAAAAGCAACGCTCCATAGAACGAGTGCCAGCAGCATTGCTGCTATCAGATACAACATTCTTTTGCCTGTTGATTTTGCAGCCGCCACAATACCGCTTTTCCCTATTGCTATCAAAAAGAGCACAATAATTAGAATCAGCAAGAGCAGCAGAAGCCCCACTGCCGCGCCAAGCCCAACAAATTGCAGAGCAAACCACAGCAGAATTGCCGCTGCCGCAAGCAGCATCCACTTCTGCTTTGCTGTCAGGCTTTCTGCTTTTTCTGTGTTTGCTAATGTTCCCGATTTTTCCGTTCCCGTTGTCCCTTCTAAATCAGTCGCTTCCATATCCGCTGCTTCCAACGGAATTCCCAGCAGCTGCCGCAGCATAAACAGGTTGGCTGTGCCGGGCAGAGCTTTCCCTGTTTCCCACCTTGCCACAGCCTGCCGTGTTACCCCCAGCTGCTCTGCCAGCATTTCCTGGGTCATGCCTTTTTCTTTCCGGGCAGATGCAATTTTCTCTCCCAATGTCATGGTGCTATCCCCCTTTCTTTGGGGCCAGCATAGCACAGCTGTACTACTATTTTCAAGCAACTTTGTATCACTTTTCTGCAACTTTTCCGCAATAAGCAGTTTCATTCCCCGCAAAGCAGCATAAAAAATCCCCCACAGTACCCTTTCCGTTCGCAGTTGCCTGTGCGGAGAATGCTGTGGGGGATGTTATGTTTTATTGTCAGGCTAAGCTTATCAGATAAGAATAGTCTTACTTTTCAGCGTGGTCGTAAGCGCTGCCTTCGGCATCGCGGATTTCCTCGGCGCGAGCCAGCTCTTCTTCAACCTCCGGCAAACCGGTTCCGGCGGGGATCAGCTTACCGATGATGACGTTCTCCTTCAGACCGGCCAGCGGGTCAACCTTGCCCTTGATGGCGGCTTCGGTCAGAACGCGGGTGGTTTCCTGGAAGGATGCAGCGGACAGGAAGCTGTCGGTTGCCAGGCTGGACTTGGTGATACCAAGCAGGATCTGACTGGCCTGGACCAGCTTCAGGTCGGTTTCGCCTGCATCAATGCGTTCCTGAATCTTCTCGTTCTCGATCATCACATCGCGGCGGTTGACAACGCTGCCCATGATGAACTCGCTGGAACCTGCATCGTCAATGCGAACCTTACGCATCATCTGGCGGACGATAACTTCGATATGCTTATCGTTGATTTCAACGCCCTGCAGACGGTAAACCTTCTGGACTTCGCTGATCAGGTAGTTCTGGGTAGCAATGCGGCCCTTGACAGCCAGGATATCCTGCGGATAAGCATGGCCTTCGGTCAACAGTGCGCCCTTGACGAGCACATCGCCCTCCATCACCTTCAGGCGGTGGCCGAACGGGATCAGGTAGCTCTTGGTAACCGGTGCGCCGTTATCGTCAACACCGGTCACTTCAACGTGGCGGCTCTTCTTGGTATCGTCAATATGGACGGTACCGGCGATCTCGGACATAATAGCCATTGCCTTCGGGCGGCGGCTCTCGAACAGTTCTTCAACACGCGGAAGACCCTGAGTAATATCTTCAGCAGATGCGATACCGCCAGTATGGAAGGTACGCATGGTCAGCTGAGTACCGGGTTCGCCGATGGACTGTGCCGCAATGATACCGACGGATTCACCGACCTTAACGCACTGGCCGTTGGACATGTTGGAGCCGTAGCAGCGGGCACAGACGCCAACGTGAGCACGGCAGGTCATCACGCTGCGGATCTCCAGCTCGGTAATACCGGCAGCTTTGATCTTTTCAGCGTCGAACATATCCATCATCTTGTCCTTGGACACAATGAGTTCGCCGGTCTTGGGATCCATCACGTCATGCAGAGCATAACGGCCAATCAGACGCTCGGAGAAGCTTTCGATGGTAGCGTTGCCTTCGCTGATCTCGCTGACGAGGATACCCTCGGTAGCGTGGCAGTCTTCCTCGCGGATGATGACTTCCTGAGAAACGTCAACCAGACGGCGGGTCAGGTAGCCAGAGTCAGCAGTACGCAGTGCGGTATCGGTCAAACCTTTACGCGCGCCTCGAGAAGAGATGAAGTACTCCAAGATGTTCAGGCCTTCGCGGTAGTTTGCACGGATAGGCATTTCCAGGGTTTTACCTGCGGTGTTAGCCAGCAGGCCGCGCATGCCGGCCAGCTGCTTGATCTGGTCCATAGAACCACGAGCACCAGAGTCGGACATCATATAGATGGGGTTGCGCTGGTGGTGGGTCTTCAGGTTGGTAGACAGAGCGTTGGAAACTTCCTCGGTAGCTGCCTGCCAGATCTCAACGGTGTTCTTATAGCGCTCTTCATCAGAGATAAGACCACGGTTGAAGTTCTTCATGACCTTTTCAACCTTCTTGTCAGCCGCAGCCAGGATCGCCGGCTTCTCTTCGGGGATGATAGCGTCAGGCACGGCAACGGTGATGGCGGAAAGGGTGGAATACTTATAGCCCTGTGCCTTGATGTGGTCCAGCATGATAGCGCAGCGCTTGGTGCCATGCTTTGTCAGGCAGCGGCTGATGATGTCGGGCAGCTTCTTCTTGGTGACCTGGAAATCGACTTCGTAATCGAACTTATGTTCGGGATCGGTGCGATCCACATAGCCCAGATCCTGCGGGATGGGGGTGTTGAAGATGATCTTGCCGACAGTGGTGGTGACAAGGGCGGTTTCGGGGCCGTTGCCAAAGTCCATGGTGCGGCGCACCTTAACGGGAGCCTGCAGGGTGACGATATGCTCGGCGTAAGCCATCAGGGCTTCGTCCTCATCGCGGAACACCTTGTCGTGGCCGGGGTCTTCGGGGTTGACCATGGTCAGGTAGTAAGAGCCCAGGATCATATCCTGCGTGGGCACAGTGACGGGTTCGCCGTCAGACGGCTTCAGCAGGTTGCCGGAAGCCAGCATCAGCATCTTGGCTTCGCGCTGTGCTTCGGTGGACAGCGGCAGATGGACAGCCATCTGGTCGCCGTCGAAGTCAGCATTGAAGGGGGTGCAGACCAGCGGGTGCAGCTTGATGGCGTGGCCTTCGACCAGAACGGGCTCAAATGCCTGAATGCCCAGGCGGTGCAGGGTAGGTGCACGGTTCAGCAGAACGGGATGGCCCTTGATGACGGTTTCGAGAGAGTCCCACACCTCGGTGGAAGCACGCTCGACCTTTTTGCGGGCAGCCTTGATGTTGGAGGCAATGCCCTTCTGGACCAGGTCCTTCATAACGAAGGGCTTGAACAGCTCCAGAGCCATCTCTTTGGGCAGACCGCACTGGTACATCTTCAGCTCAGGGCCGACAACGATAACGGAACGGCCAGAGTAGTCAACACGTTTGCCCAGCAGGTTCTGGCGGAAGCGGCCCTGCTTGCCCTTCAGCATATCGGAAAGGCTCTTGAGGGCGCGGTTGTTGGGGCCAGTGACCGGGCGGCCGCGGCGGCCGTTATCGATCAGGGCGTCAACTGCTTCCTGCAGCATGCGCTTTTCGTTGCGCACGATGATGTCGGGAGCGCCCAGCTCCAGCAGGCGCTTCAGACGGTTGTTGCGGTTGATCACGCGACGGTACAGATCGTTCAGGTCGGAAGTCGCAAAGCGGCCGCCATCCAGCTGGACCATGGGGCGGATATCCGGCGGAATGACCGGAACAACGTTCAGGATCATCCACTCCGGGCGCTGGCCGGACAGGCGGAATGCATCAACGCACTCCAGGCGTTTCAACAGGCGGACGCGCTTCTGGCCGGTAGCCTTTTCCAGTTCCTCATGCAGCTCTGCGGACAGAGCTTCCAGGTCGATCTCAGCCAGCAGCTTCTGGACGGCTTCGGCGCCCATGCCGGCTTCAAAGGTATCCTCGTACTTTTCCCGCATCTCCTTGTACTCGCGTTCGGTCAGGAGCTGCTTTTTCTCCAGCGGAGTAAAGCCGGGATCGGTAACGATATAGTTTGCAAAGTAGAGCACCTTGTCCAGCTGGCGGGGGCCGATGTCCAGCATCAGGCCAATGCGGCTGGGAATGCCCTTGAAATACCAGATGTGCGAAACGGGTGCAGCCAGCTCAATGTGGCCCATGCGCTCGCGGCGGACCTTAGCGCGGGTAACTTCGACACCGCACTTATCGCAGATCTTGCCCTTATAGCGGATGCGCTTATACTTGCCGCAGTGGCATTCCCAGTCCTTGGTAGGTCCAAAAATGCGCTCGCAGAACAGGCCGTCGCGCTCCGGCTTCAGGGTGCGGTAGTTGATGGTTTCAGGTTTCTTGACCTCGCCATAGCTCCAGGCACGGATCTGGTCGGGAGAAGCAAGGCCGATCTTGATAGAATCGAACTCTTTATTTTCCATTCAGCGAACCCTCTCATTTAATCGTGACGTAAACAGCATTCCGATCATTCACCGTCGAACAGGTCGTCGCCATTGTCGGCTTCGATCTGTGCCAGAGAAGCTTCATCCGGCTCCTCATCGCCCAGGTCGTCGTCAAAGCCTTCATCGGCATCCTTGACACTGTAATCATCCTGCAGCTCGCTTTCCAGCAGAACGTTATCACCGATATCGCTGTTGTCAAAGTTGGCATCGTCATCGTCATATTCCTGACGCATATCAACAGCGTTGCCTTCCTTATCCTGAACAACAATATCCAGGCCAAGGCTCTGCAGTTCTTTCAGCATAACGCGGAAGCTTTCGGGGATGCCCGGATTCGGCACATCTTCGCCCTTGACGATTGCTTCGTAGGTCTTGACACGGCCCACAACGTCGTCAGACTTGACAGTCAGGATCTCCTGCAGGGTGTAAGCCGCGCCATAAGCTTCCAGAGCCCAAACTTCCATTTCGCCAAAACGCTGGCCGCCGAACTGGGCCTTGCCGCCCAAAGGCTGCTGGGTAACCAGAGAGTACGGGCCGGTGGAACGGGCATGGATCTTATCATCAACCAGGTGATGCAGCTTGAGGTAGTACATATAACCGACAGTAACCTTGGAGGGGAACTTTTCGCCGGTACGGCCATCGTAAACGGTGGTCTTGCCGTCATCGGTCAGGTCGATCTTGCTGAAATCGATGATGTGGCCCTTATCGCCCATCAGGCGGGGCAGCTTGGTGGGATATTCCGGTGCATGGTCGCCATGCCACTTATCGCGGGCTTCGGCCAGGCAGTCACGGATATCGGATTCGTGCGCGCCATCGAACACGGGGGTCTGCACATGCCAGCCAAGGGCCTTGGCAACATAGCCAAGGTTGACTTCCAGCACCTGACCGATGTTCATACGGGAAGGAACGCCCAGGGGGTTCAGCACGATATCCAGCGGGGTGCCGTCCTCCAGGAAGGGCATATCCTCCGGCGGCAGAATGCGGGAAACTACGCCCTTATTGCCGTGGCGGCCAGCCATCTTATCGCCGACGGAGATCTTTCTCTTCTGGGCGATGTAAACTCTTACCACCTCATTGACGCCGGGGGAAAGCTCGTCGCTGTTTTCTGGGGTGAACACCTTGATGTCCACCACGATGCCATACTCGCCGTGCGGCACCTTCAGCGAGGTATCGCGCACCTCTCTCGCCTTCTCGCCAAAGATGGCGCGCAGCAGGCGTTCCTCGGCGTTCAGCTCGGTCTCGCCCTTGGGGGTCACCTTACCGACAAGGATATCGCCGGAGTGTACCTCGGCGCCGACATGGATGATGCCTCGCTCATCCAGAGCGCCCAGCATATCATCGCCGACATTGGGGATCTCACGGGTGATCTCCTCCGGGCCCAGCTTGGTATCACGGGCTTCGGTCTCATATTCCTCGATGTGGATGGAGGTGAACAGGTCGTCCCGCACCAGCTTTTCGTTGATGAGAACGGCGTCCTCGTAGTTGTAGCCCTCCCAGGTCATAAAGCCGATGAGCATATTCCTGCCCAGCGAAACCTCGCCGTTGGCGGTGGCGGGGCCGTCGGCCAGCACATCGCCCTTCTTCACTTCCTCGCCCTTTACCACAATGGGCCGCTGGTTGATGCAGGTGCCCTGGTTGGAACGCAGCATCTTTACCAGCTCATATTCATGCTCCACGCCTTCCGCATCGGTCACAATGATGCGATCAGCATCGACATAGCTTACATGGCCGTCTTCCTTGGCAACCACTACTACGCCGCAGTCGTGGGCCGCCTTGTACTCCATACCGGTGCCGACATAGGGGGACTCGGTCTTGATGAGCGGGACGGCCTGACGCTGCATGTTGGCGCCCATCAGGGCACGGTTGGCATCGTCGTTCTCCAGGAAGGGGATCATAGCGGTGGCAACGGAAACCACCATCTTGGGGGAAACATCCATGTAGTCCACCTTGTCGCGGGGGACCTCCTGGACGCTGTCGCGGTACCGGACGGAAACCTTTTCGTTGACAAAATGGCCGTTTTCATCCAGCGGCTCATTGGCCTGCGCCACGATGTATTCATCTTCCACATCGGCGGTCATATACTGGACGGTATCCAGCACCTTGCCGGTAGCCTTATCTACCGGGCGGTAGGGGGCCTCCACAAAGCCGTACTCATTGATGCGGGCAAAGGTGGCAAGGTACGAGATCAGACCAATGTTGGGACCTTCAGGGGTCTCGATGGGGCACATGCGGCCGTAGTGGCTGTAATGCACATCGCGGACCTCAAATCCGGCACGGTCACGACTGAGGCCGCCGGGGCCCAGGGCGGAAAGACGGCGCTTGTGGGTCAGCTCGGCCAGGGGGTTGGTCTGGTCCATGAACTGACTCAAGGGGGAAGAACCAAAGAATTCCTTGACTGCTGCCATAACGGGACGGCTGTTGATGATGGCCTGCAGGGTGATGGATTCAATATCCTGGGCCTGTGTGGTCATTCTCTCCCGGATGACGCGCTCCATGCGGGCAAAACCGATGCGGAACTGGTTCTGCAGCAGCTCGCCCACGCTGCGGATGCGGCGGTTGCCCAGGTGGTCGATATCATCGGTGGTGCCGAGATCGTACCGGAGGCCGCACATGTAGTTGATGGAGGCGTAAATATCAAATTTGCGGATGTTCTTGGGGACCAGCTCATCGGCGCGGCGGGTCAGCTCTTCGGCCATTTCCTCGCGGGAAAGGCCCATATCCAGGATCTCGGAAAGGACGGCAAAGCGCACTCTTTCCCGGATGCCCATGGCCTTCAGCTCTTCGGCGGTGTAGTCGGTAAAGTCGGCCATATCCACCATGCCGTTGGAGAAGATCTTCAGCTCCTCCACCCCATCGTCCTCGGCCATCTGCAGGCCGGCGGGGGTCAGGCCCTGGGTGGTGATCCAGACGGTATCAACGCCGTGGGACTCCAGCAGGCGGGCGTCGTCGCGGCTCAGCAGGGCGCCGGCCTCAAAGAGGATCTCGCCGGTGCGGGGATCGGCCACAGGGCGGGAAAGCACCTGGCCGGTGATGCGGGGCACCAGGGAGAGCTTTTTGTTGTACTTGTAGCGGCCCACCCGGGAAAGATCATAGCGGCGGGGATCGAACAGCAGCTGAGCGAGGTGCTTCACGGCCGATTCGATGGTGGGGGGCTCGCCGGGACGCAGCTTGCGGTAAACCTCCAGCAGGGCCTCATCGCCCAGCATTTCGGCATCCTTGCTTTCGGCGGTCTTTACCAGGTAGGCATAGCGGCCAAACACCTCGTAGATCTCCTCATCGGTGCCGCGCAGGTCGGTCAGGGCGTTGTTCACATCGGCATTGATCTGCTCGACGGTGACATCATCCCGCAGGCGCAGCAGCGACCGGATAAAGGTGGTGATGGGCAGCTTGCGGTTTTTATCGATGCGGACGCTGAACACATCGGCGGAGTCGGTATCATACTCCAGCCAGGCGCCGCGGTTGGGGATCACGGTGGAATCAAACAGTTTTTTGCCGGCGGGATCGTGGTGCATGCCGTAGTACACACCGGGAGAACGCACCAGCTGGGAGACGATGACACGCTCGGCACCATTGATGATGAAGGTGCCGGCATCGGTCATCAGGGGGAAATCTCCCATGTAGATGTCGGATTCCTTGATCTCGCCGGTGACCTTGTTGATGAGCCGCGCACGCACGCGCAGGGGGGCGGCATAGTTTACATCCCGCTCCTTGCACTCCAGCAGGGGGTACTTTGGTTTGTCATCCAGCGTAAAATCAATGAAATCCAGCTGCAGATTGCCCTGATAGTCGGTGATCGAGGAGATGTCCTTGAATACGGCCCGAAGACCCTCATCCAGGAACCACTGATAGGAATTTTTCTGTACTTCGATGAGGTTCGGCATCTCGGCCACTTCATCGATGTGGGCAAAGCTCTGGCGGATATTTTTGCCCAGTTTTACGGGTTTGGTGTTTACCATCCGATGTTCCACTCCATTCCATCATTTTTTCGCCATCACTTGGACATCAATGACTGCATAAATATTTGTTGATTATGCACAGTATCACGAGAGTATTATCGTGACTTATGCACACTTGACAATACCGTTTAGTCATAAAAAGCCATTATGATACAGTATATTATTGTAGCCCCGAAACGGGGCCTTGTCAAGCAGAAATTCCAAAAAAAATGGTGAAATTTTAGTGACGGAAATTTTGACCAGAAACGCCCCGAAAGACGGCGAAACGCCCCGGACGCTATCCCATAAATGGGACAGGCCCGGAGCGTGATGACGCAGAGGGGAAATTACTTGTAGAGGGCACGCATGGCACGATAGGTCATGTAGACATCGGCCTTGGCGACGACCTCGAACGGGGCGTGCATGGAAAGCACCGGAACGCCCAGATCGACGGTATCGATATTGTGCTGGGAGACATACATGGCAACGGTGCCGCCGCCGCCCTGATCTACCTTGCCCAGCTCGCCGGTCTGCCAGCCAACATGCTCGGCATCCAGAATACGGCGGGCGAAGCCCATCATCTCAGCGGTGGCGTCATTGGTGCCGGCCTTGCCGCGGGCACCGGTGTACTTGGTCACCACGACGCCGTAATTGATGTAGCTGGCGTTGCGGCGCTCATGCACCTCGCCGTAGATGGGATCGAAGGCGGCGTTGACATCGGCGCTGAAGCAGTGGCTGTTAGCGGCCACATGGCGCACCTTGCAGCCGGCCATATCGGCCAGATCCTCAATGAAATCCTTGAGAAAGTAGGAGTTCATGCCGGTGGGGCCGTTGCTGCCGGTTTCCTCTTTATCCGCCAGAATGGTAACGGAGGTATACTCGGGGGATTTCTCATCGATCTCCGCCATGAGGATGGGATAGGCGCAGACGCGGTCATCGTGGCCGTAGGCGCCGATCATGGAGCGGTCGAGACCAAGATCCTTGGCCTTGAAGGCGGGAACGGCGCACAGCTCGGCGGAGAGGAAGTCCTCTTCCACGATGCCGTATTTTTCGAACAGCAACTTGGCAATGGCGACCTTGACCTTCTCGGAGCCGGTGTCATCCCGCAGGGCGGCGCTGCCGATGAGGATATTGAGCTTTTCGCCCTCGATGCCTTCGGCCAGGGTCTTGCGCATCTGGTCGGCGGCGAGATGCGGCAGCAGATCGGTGACGCAGAATACGGGATCGCCCTCTTCTTCGCCGATGGCTACGGACAGGCTGGAGCCGTCCTTGCGGATGATGGTGCCGTGCAGGGCCAGCGGGATGGCGGTCCACTGGTACTTCTTGATGCCGCCGTAGTAGTGGGTCTTGAGGAAGCACTGCTCGCCCTCCTCATACAGGGGCCGGGGCTTGAGGTCCAGACGGGGGCTGTCGATATGAGCCACACCGATGCGGACGCCTTCGGCGACGCTGCGGCGGCCGAGGGTAGCGGCGATGAGGGCCTTGCCGCGGTTATTGAGGTAGACCTTATCCCCTGCCTTGTACTGCTTGGCTTGGTCAAATGGGACATAGCCGGCCTTTTCCAGCATGGCTACGGCAGTGGTAACAGCCTCGCGCTCAGTCTTGGCGGCATCCAGGAAGGTCTTGTAGCCCTCGCAAAAATCGTAAGCAGCCTTCAGCTCTTCCTCGGACATGGTCTCGGTGAGATTCTTGGGGTTCATCAGCAGCTCCTCGCGCAGCTGCTCGCCCTTGGTTTTTTCACTCATGGGTATTTTACTCCTTTCGGTTTTTTGATAATTTTATGGATTTATAGGCACAAAAACCGGCGGCAGCGCTCCACCTCTTTTTCCAGGTGGGCAAGATCCGACGAATTTGTGATGACAAAGTGGGAGCGGCGGGTGTAATACTCGTCCTCGTGTTGG
>ENA-OROL01002459-OROL01002459.1-human-gut-metagenome-genome-assembly--contig:-NODE-2459-length-12876-cov-4.435535_pt1 | contig 12876 bp, 10 predicted proteins | sample MGYA00242128_ERZ509048 | MGnify/ENA primary metagenome ERZ509048 (study PRJEB26280, sample SAMEA2338750) | human gut metagenome | biome: human gut; feature: human-associated habitat; material: faeces...
GCGGCGCAACACAACATACCCGCCGATTTCCTTGATCAAGGGAAGGAATTCGCGGGTTGCGGCAGCGAGATCGAGCTGTTCAGGTTTGAGGTGGCGCTTTGGCACGATCACAAGATCCACGGCCGGAGGCAATAGGGCCTGATGCAGCCGGAAACATTCCCGGAGCACCCGTTTGACACGATTCCGCATGACTGCCGTTCCGATTTTCTTGGTGACGGCCATACCGACGCGCCACGGATCACCGGATGCACGAAAACGAACAAACACAACGAAGTGTTTGGAAAAAAAACGGCGACCCTCATCATAACAGAGTGTGAAATCGGGCCGCCGGAGCAGTCGATGCCGACGAGGCCGGGTTAAACAGCTAATTGTTTACGCCCCTTGGCGCGGCGGCAACCTGAATGACGGCGCTAACTGCGGCCTGCCTTGCGCGAATGGCAACAATTCCCCGGCGAACTCGAACTGGAACGGCGTGCCCCGGCATGCTGATGATAAAATAGCCCTCAAAAGGGCATAAGCGTTTCATTGCGCCTGTGGCTTGACCACTAAGATCATGTTATACCGACACCACGCAGCCGCGCGTTTCGAGAGATACGAACGCATTGGTGAGAGCGTGGCCGCAGTTTTTGGGACTGCGTGGCGGCGAGTAGTAGAAATCCGTTCTGCCTGATTTAAGGCCGGGGACGGCAACCGAAAGTCGTTGAACATCAGCAAGTTTGGAGGCTTTAAGGATATGAAAACAAAGAGGTTCTTACAGCTCACGCACGCAATGTGTGAGCAGGCTGTCCTTGAAGCGTTTGATAAAAAATGGTTCCGCCGGGATTACCTCGCTACGGTGGAGAAATATGGAGGTGTGAGCCGTGCAGAATTATCGCGCGCCGCCCGGTTAAACGACTGGAATCCGCGTTTGGAAGCAGTGAACAGCATTGCTCTCGAAATGGAACAACGCGTGGAAGACCTTGTGGAGGGCGAGACGGACGACCTCGACCTTGAACCTGTGAGCGTATTTTATCGAATTGATGGAATCAGCATGAAACGGCGTGAGCTGTCCAACTGCCACCCGATGCACCAAGCCTTTGGGCATTTGGCGGTGATTGGACTGCGGCCGCTGCTTCCATATCAATTCGCCAGCATCCCCGGAAAGGGGCAGATTGCTCTAAAACGTCAGGTTGAACGTTGGCTTCGCAGGAAAAGTCTTGGGACTCAACACGCAGTCAAGCTGGATGTGCAGGGGGCGTATGCCCATACGAAACAGGCTGTCGTGATGGATATTCTGCGGCGTGAGATTCCGAGTGCGACATGGTTGCTGGCGGTCATCAACTGCTTGCTGGCGATGGCACCGGGCGATGGACTGCTCATTGGCGGATACCTCGAAGCGTGGCTTTTCAACCTTGTTGCCAGCTATATGCTGGTAAAGGTGTTGAGCTATGCAAAGACTCGCCGAGGAGCGTCTACGCCGTTTGTGACCCGCAGCGGTAGCTATATGGACGACCTTGTTCTACTTGGGCGACGATGGGCCGATATACAAAGTGCGGCCCGGAAATTGACTAAGTGGGCGCTGGCTGAATTTGGGCTGACCATAAAAACCGAGTGGGTTCGGGTGGATTTTCTAAGCGCGGCTGAAGAACATCAGCGCCGACACATGACTGGAGCGGCGAAAGGGTGTCGGGGCTTGGATATGGCTGGCTATGTGATGCACCGTACCTACACCACGATACGCCCCAGAATTTTTCTGAGGGCTCGGCGGCAGTACATTCGAGCCAAGGCTGATGTTTCACGAAATGGATATGTGCCGGTCTGGCGGTCATACAAGCTGGTCAGCTATAACGGCTATTTTGACTGGACAAAATCTCGTGCAATCAGCGAAGCCCTAAAACAGAAAAAGCTGTTCACGGCCGCAAAAGTAGCAATCCGCGTAACGGCACAAAGAAATGCAATGAAGAAAGTGAGGATAGTAGCATGATTTTTATCGAGAACCTTGACCATAATCCGCAGGCAGTAACGCTGGAAAAACTGCCGGATGGTATTTCGGGGCTCTCTAAAAAAGTAGAAGAACTGGGGTTAAAATTTGGTCTTTGGGTAGAGCTTGAAATGGTTAACAAGGATAGTGATTTATATCGTGCACATCCGGACTGGATCCTGCAGACACCCCAGAGGCATTCCTGTCATGGCAGAAATCAGTATGTGCTGGACTTCTCCAGAAAAGAAGTGGTGGACTGTATTTATGAGATGATGTACAAAATCCTCTCAGAAGCAAAGGTTTCCTACATCAAATGGGATATGAACAGAAGTATTACGGAATGTTATTCAGCTGCACTTCCAGCAGACCGTCAGGGAGAAGTGTTCCACAGATATATTCTCGGAGTTTATGATCTGTATGAGCGGTTAAATACTGCATTTCCGCAGATTCTCTTTGAGTCCTGCGCAAGCGGTGGCGGACGTTTTGATCCGGGAATCCTTTATTATGCGCCACAGGGATGGACCAGTGATGATACAGATGCGGCAGAGCGTGTGAAAATCCAGTACGGCACAAGCATGTGTTATCCGGTAAGCTCCATGGGAAGTCATGTTTCTGTAGTACCAAACCATCAGTTAAACCGCAAAACTCCGTTACATACAAGAGCAAATGTAGCTTATTTTGGAACTTTCGGATATGAGCTGGATCTGAATAAACTGTCTGATGAGGAAATCAGTGAAGTAAAACAGCAGATTACCTTTATGAAAGAATACAGAGAACTGATTCAGTTTGGAACTTTTTACAGATTGAAGAGTCCTTTTGAGGGCAATGAAACAGCGTGGATGACAGTCAGTGAGGACAAAAAGACAGCGCTGGTATTCTGGTACAGGGAAAGAAATGTAGTAAACGCAGATTTTACCAGAGTGCGGCTTCATGGACTGGATCCGGATCTTATCTACAGAAATGAGTATAATGAAACAGAAAACTACGGGGATGAGCTGATGAATCTGGGACTGCTCACCACAGACTGTACAGCAGGTGAACCTACAAGTGAAGATGCACCATGCACAGACTATGAGTCCAGAATTTATGTTTTAACTGCAAAATAATAACCGAATCAGGTAAGCTCCTTATGGAGGTTGCGAAAAGCAATAGACAGAAATAAAAAATCAACAAAAAGCAGGCAGAACGATCACACGGGATCGTCTACCTGCTTTTCGTTAAATTTATCCATCATTTCTTTATGAGTCTTATAATTCTTCGGACTCATTCCAAACTTCTTCTTAAAAGCCTTGGAAAAAACAAGCTGGTCTTCATAGCCCACATTATTAGCAATCTCTTTAACAGACAGACTGGTACTGACCAGAAGACTGGCTGCTTTATGCATCTTATAATCAATGAGGAAGGTCTGTGCGGACATTCCAAGCTCTTTCTGAAAGGAACTGTTCAGATAGGCACGGCTGATTCCGATATTATCTGCAATATCAGAAATCCCGATTCCCTTTTGATACATATCTTTAATATATTCAATGGCAAGCTCCACGTAGACACTGGTGCTGTAGGCATATTTGGCATTTTTTTTGTTCTGTGCAGACTGCTTTTCATGAAAGCCGGCAAGCTCGGCTAACAACAGAATCAGATAAGCCTGGCGCCTTAGATCATTGGCTTTGGAAAGCTGCTTATGATTCAGCATATAATCGATGTGTTTCAGGATTATTTTCTGATCCGGTGCAGGAAGTACTAATTGATTTTTGGAAAATCCACATTCTTTTACCATTGAGTGAGCTCGGATTCCGCGAAAACCAATCCAGGCATAAGTCCAGGGATTGGTTTCATCAGCACCGTATGTGACTGGTTCATTTGGATAAATTACAAACATCTGTCCGGGAGTAAGGCTCCAGGTCTGACCTCCGGCAGAATAGAATCCGGTACCGTCCAGCACAAAATGGATGATGAACTCATCTCTTGGCATGGAACAGATATGTCCGGGCGGGCAGTGTTCTTTGCCCGTATGGATCAGACTGATATCAAGGGAGCCCTCTTTCAGGTTTTCAAGACAGCGGAAAGTAGCGCTGTCTGTATATTTTACATTTGGCATTTGGGTAATTCCTTTTTCTATTTTCTATGACTGCAGATATTGTTGATATAAAGACATAAGGACTGATATCCTGCAAATACGCATAAATTCAAGTCGTTGTTGACATTTTACCATAAATTCAGCGCTTTTTCCATAACGATTATGACATAAATTCATTTCATTAGTCCATTTAAAAAAATAGACAAAAACGTATAATAAGAATCACAAGGAACACGTCGAAACGACGAATAAAGGAGGATGTATATGAGAAAAAACATGAAAAAACTCACAGTCGCAACAGTGATCGGTGCTATGACAGTTACTGCACTTGCACCAGTAAGCGCACAGGCGAAAGACAAAACTCTGACAGTTGCAATCTGGGATAACGGACAGAAAGCCGGACTTCAGGAGATCATGGATGAGTTTACAAAAGAGACAGGAATCAAAACTGAACTTCAAGTAGTAGAGTGGAGCAGCTACTGGACACTTCTTGAAGCAGGTGCATCAGGCGGAGACATGCCGGACGTATTCTGGATGCATTCCAATGAAGCTGTAAGATACATGTCCAATGATATCTTACTTGATCTGACAGACAAGATTGCAGACAGCGACAAACTGGAAATGGACAAATTCCCGGAAGATATCAAAGAAATGTATCAGTGGGACGGAAAAACATACGCAGTACCGAAGGACATCGATACAATTGCTATGTGGTACAACAAAGATATGTTTGATGAAGCAGGAATCGATTATCCGGACGGAAGCTGGACATGGGATGAATTCTATGATATTGCAGAGAAACTTACAAAAGAAGACGGAAGCCAGTATGGTTTCGCAGCAAACCCGTCTAACGAGCAGGATACATGGATGAATATTGTTTACTCCATGGGCGGATGTGTACTGACAGATGACAACAAATCCGGTTTTGATGATCCAAACACTATCAAAGCAATGGAATTCGTTGACAAATGCGTTAAAAATGTAATGCCTCCTGCATCTACAATGTCCGAAACAGGTACAGACGTACTTTTCGGATCTGGCAAGGTAGCTATGATTTCTCAGGGATCCTGGATGGTATCTGCTTTCAAAGACAACGATTACATCAAAGAGCACTGTGATGTGGCAAGACTTCCGAAAGATGCTGAAACAGGAGAGAGCGTATCTCTTTACAATGGTCTTGGATGGGCAGCATCTGCAAACACAGATATGCCGGACGAAGCTTTCCAGCTTATTGAGTGGTTCGGTACAAAAGATATGCAGCAGAAACAGGCTGACCTTGGTGTAACAATGGCAGCTTACGAAGGAATGTCCGATGGATGGGTTAACAGTGTTGACTGCTTCAACTTACAGCCATACATGGATGCAATGGACAATATCGTATTCAGACCACACACAAATGCAACACTTGCATGGTGGAACCCAATGTGCGAAGAACTGAAGAAACCATGGAATGATGAAGAAAGCATGGATGATGCATGCAAGAATATCGTTACTATTATGAACGATGCCATCGCAGAAGAGTCCTATTAATTAATATTCAGCAAAACCATTCATAAAAAATAAGAAACAGGAAAGCTGCCGCAGAAAAGATTCCGATCATGTGGTAACCGCAGAAGTCACAACAGGTATGCAGATGTGCGGCAGTTTTCCGTTCAAATCAGCAACAAAATTTTACGATAAGAAGGAGTGAGAGCCGTGGCAAATCCAAAAAAAGGTACCAGTCAGGCGCGGAATGAATTCATCTGGGGATGGGCGTTCATTCTTCCTACAATGCTTGGTCTGATCATCTTAAATATTTATCCCATATTTAAGACCATTTATGAGAGCTTTTTCAAGACCGGAGATTTCGGTAAGGGAAATATCTTCATTGGTTTTGACAACTATGTAAAGCTGTTCCACGATGCGGAAGTATGGCAGGCATTATTAAATACATTTAAATATGCCATTGTGGAAGTTCCGTTTTCCATTGCTATCGCACTTGTACTGGCAGTTTTATTAAACCGTAAAATGAAAGGCCGTGCTGTTTACAGAACTATTTTCTTCCTGCCTATGGTTGCTGCTCCGGCTGCGATCGCCATGGTATGGAGATGGCTGTTTAACTCAGAATTCGGTCTTCTCAATCACATTTTTCACACAAAGATCAACTGGATCTCTGATCCGAAGATCGCAGTTTATGCGATCGCAGTGATCGGTGTATGGTCTATCATCGGCTACAATATGGTACTTTTCCTGTCCGGTCTGCAGGAAATCCCAAGAGATTATTATGAAGCAGCAAGCATTGACGGAGCAACTGGTGTGAAACAGTTCTTCCATATTACAATCCCGCTGCTTTCACCGACCATCTTCTTTGTAATGGTTACCCGTGTCATCGGTGCCATGCAGGTATTCGACCTGATCTTCATGGTTATGGACAGAAACAGTCCTGCACTTTACAAAACACAGTCACTTGTTTACCTGTTCTACCAGAATTCCTTTGTACAGAATAACAAAGGTTATGGTTCAACAATCGTCGTACTTCTTCTGGTTGTAATTATGATCATGACAGTATTCCAGAATATTGCGCAGAAGAAGTGGGTTCATTATAACTAAGGAGGGATAATTATGTCAGCAAGAGATAAAGCAAACAGAGTTCTGATCCATGTTATCCTGATACTGGTATCTATTACCATGCTGGTTCCTTTCTTATGGATGATTCTGACAGCTTTCAAAACTATGACAGAGGCAACCTCTGTCAACCCGTTCGTAATCCTCCCGTCTACATGGAGATGGGACAGTTTTAGAGAAGTAAGCGCAAATATGGATTTCTTACATCTGTATATCAATACCTTACTTCTGATCCTGGGTCGTGTTGTATGTGCGGTTCTGACAGCAACACTGGCAGGCTATGCATTTGGACGTCTGAACTTCAGAGGTAAAAACCTGATGTTCTCTCTGGTACTTTTCCAGATGATGGTGCCTGGACAGATCTTTATTATCCCACAGTACTTAATGGTAAGCAAAATGGGAATGCTCAATACCATTTTTGCCTTGGTATTTCCCGGTATTGTTACTGCATTTGGTACATTCCTCCTCAAACAGGCTTATATGGGACTTCCAAAAGATCTGGAAGAGGCTGCACGTCTTGACGGATGTAACATCGGTCAGACTTTCCTGTTCATCATGGCTCCTCTGACACGTTCTTCCATGGTGGCACTGGGAATCTTCACAGCAGTATTTGCATACAAAGACCTGATGTGGCCTTTGATCTGTAACAAGGATGTAATGCCTCTGTCAGCAGCACTTGCAAAAATGCAGGGACAGTACACCAACAATTATCCGCAGCTGATGGCAGCATCTCTGCTTGCATGTATCCCGATGATCGTACTGTATCTGATCTTCCAGAAGCAGTTCATCGAAGGTATTGCAACATCCGGTGGTAAGCTGTAATAAAATCTGAGCAGCACAGGCAGGCTTTGTTATAAAATCAAACCAGAGATTGTAGCAGGGCTTGCCTGAAACTGGATTTGATAATATTTAGAGTGTGTCTGAAAAATGCTTTCCCCAAGATGTGCGTCACAATTTGCGGGAATGGTTTTTTAAACATGCTCTAGAGAAAGAAAACTGAAATATAAAATAAAAAAAGATAAATGAAAGGAAGAGGTAGATAGAAATGAAACCAGGAAGTCTCTTTGACAGAATATTTGGATTTTTAGGTCAGTTGATCGCATTAAATTTGCTGTGGATTGTGTGCTCTCTTCCGATTATCACAGCAGGGGCATCCACCACTGCATTATTTTACTGTACATTGAAGCTCCATAAAGATGGAGATATCAGAGTACTTCATGATTTTTTTAAGAGTTTTAAGCAGAATTTCAGGCAGTCCACACTGATCTGGATTCTGATGGTTGCAGCAGGAATATTTATTTATATGGAAAAAGAAGCTCTGGCAACAATGCCGGGATCCATGTCACAGATTTTTAATTATGTGATCTTTGCGGTATATATTCCTCTGGTGGCAGTTGCACTGTATGTATTTCCAACAGTTGCAGCATTTGAAAATAAAACAATGACTTTGATCACAAACGCATTTTATTTTGCGGTTAAACATATAGGTTATGCCTTAGCTGTGGCAGTGATTACAATCCTGCCAATGACAATGACACTTGTAGATGCAAAACTTTTCCCGGTATATCTGCTGATCTGGCTGATGTTTGGATTCTCCCTGACTGCCTATGCAGATTCCTGGTTTATGTGGAAACTGTTCAAGCCCTACTTCAAAGAGGAGGAAGAGGGACATCACTACGTGGACACAGAACCTGATCAGTACGCGTTTTAACCGAAACAAACAGCGATACCTGGTTACATAAAAAATAGATAGAACATCTATAAAATAGAAAGAACAAAGAAATGAGAGGTACAGAGTATGGAATGGATCAAATATCACGAGGCAGAGAAAGTATTCGACCTGAGAACAGAGCACAGCACTTATCAGATGCAGGTAAGAGAGTATGATACTCTGGTTCATCTGTATTATGGAAGTCCGGTAGGCGATGCACTGATCACAGACAGGATCGTATGTGTGGACAGAGGATTTTCAGGAAATCCTTATGAGGCAGAAAAGGACAAAACATTTTCATTAGATACCCTGCCACAGGAATATACTGCATATGGAAATGGTGATTATCGTATCAATGGCCTGGAGACAGAGCAGGCAGACGGCAGTGATACTGCAAATCTGAAATTTGAGTCCTATGAGATTACAAAAGGAAAGTACAGCCTGAAAGGGCTTCCGGCAATGTTTGCAAAGGAAGATGAGGCAGAGACACTGGAAATTGTTTTGACAGACCGTATCAGCGGACTGAAAGCACATCTTCTCTATGGTGTATTTCCTCATCTTGATGTGATCACCAGAGCGGTACGCCTGGAAAATACAGGTACAGCACCGGTTACAGTAAAAAAAGCAATGTCTATGGAAATGGACTATGAATACAGAGAACTGGATGCAGTCCATTTCTATGGCAGACACAATATGGAACGCCAGATGGAGAGAACTCACCTTGGTCATGGCAACTGGTCTGTGGGAAGTATCCGCGGCACCTCCAGCCATCATCACAATCCATTTGTGATCCTCTGTGACAGAAATACAGAGGAAACTTATGGAAACTGCTATGGATATGCACTTGCATACAGTGGAAACTTCTTATTTGAAACAGAGGTGGACCAGGTAGGACATACCCGTGTGGCAATGGGAATCCATCCATATCATTTCTCCTGGACACTGGAACAGGGAGAGAGTTTTGAGACACCGGAAGTGATCATGGCATACTCAGCAGAAGGTTTCGGAAAGCTTTCCAGGATCTATCATGATGCATACAGAAGTAATCTGATCCGCAGCAAATATACAGAGCAGCCAAGACCAATCCTGGTAAATAACTGGGAAGCAACTTATTTTGATTTTGACGCAGATAAGATTTACCACATTGCAGAAGAGGCAAAAAATATCGGACTGGATATGTTTGTTCTGGATGACGGATGGTTTGGAAAGAGAGACAATGACTGGTGTGCACTTGGTGACTGGGAAGTAAATGAAGAAAAGATTAAAGGCGGGCTTCCTGCACTTGCAGAGAAGATTCATGGACTTGGACTGAAATTCGGTCTGTGGGTAGAGCCGGAGATGATCTCTGAGGACAGTGATCTCTACAGAGAGCATCCGGACTGGGCACTGAAGATCCCGGGACGTGCCATGAACCGAAGCAGACATCAGTTAAATCTGGATATTACCAGAAAAGAAGTACGTGAACACATTATGAACCAGATCTTTAAGGTTCTGGATGCATGCAAGGCTGATTATGTAAAATGGGATATGAACCGAAGCGTAGATAACGTATTCTCAGCAGCTCTTCCAAAGGAACGTCAGGGAGAGGTTTACCACAGATATGTGCTGGCTGTTTATGAAATGATGGAAAGCCTGGTACAGAGATATCCGGATCTTCTGTTTGAGTCCTGCTCAGGCGGAGGCGGAAGATTTGAGGCGGGAATGCTTTACTATTCTCCGCAGATCTGGTGCAGTGACAATACAGATGCTATTGACAGACTGAAAATCCAGTATGGTACATCCTTCGGATATCCCATAAGTGCAATGGGCGCACATGTCAGCGTATGCCCGAACCATCAGTCCGGAAGAACGACTCCTTTTGAGACAAGAGGAATTGTTGCATCCGCAGGTACCTTTGGCTATGAGCTGGATCTGATGAAGATGTCCGAAGAAGAGAAAAAGACAGCCAGAGAGCAGATTCTGAAGTATAAAGAAATGGAGCATCTGGTACAGTCTGGAGACTATTATCGTCTGGTGAATCCATTCGAAAACAACAACCATGTACTTTGGCAGTTTGTATCCAAAGACAAAAAAGAAACAGTTGTGTGCGGAGTAAGACTCCACAGCGAAGCAAATCCTTATATTTATCTTTTCTACCCACAGGGATTGGATGCTGATATGAAATACGAAGACACAGCAACAGGAAAAGTATATACAGGTGCAGCACTTATGAAAGCAGGTCTGCCTCTGCCACTGACAACAGGTGACTACCAGCCAATCAGATTTACATTTAAGGCAGTGGAGAAATAATTACCGAATCAAATAAGTTATCTGATTCAATTGTAGGTGACTGTTTGAACATAATAAAAAGATGAAAACCAGTAATTAAGTTTATTAATAGCAGATAAGCTTAGTTACTGGCTTTTTTTGTCCTTTGCCATCTATAGATATCAATCAATAAATAATCACAAAATTTTATATGATATATCTTTATAAGATGTTGTAGAATGATGTAAAATAGTCGTAGAATTATAAAAAACGAGGCAGGTAAAGAAAAATGAAAGAGAAAATCAAAAAAATGCCGGGAAGAATCAGAAATTATTTTTGCTCACATATGAGTGCGCAGGTTACAGTAACAGTAGTATTACTTCTGATTCTGGCAGGTCTGGTCCTTCAGATTTACGTAAAAAATCAATATTTTAATTATCTGCTCAGGAATACCAGATCAATGGAAGAATCCATGATTGAAACATCGACGATTAATATTGATGCAAATCTGAAGGATATCATCAGTGCTGCATGCAATGTAGGAGTTAATGAGACATTAAGAGTTCTGGTAGAAAACACGGAAGCAGACGGAATACTTCTGGCAAAAGAAAAACTGACATTGGGCAGCAGAATGGATGATATTGCTCATCAGATTGGAAGTGTTGTATCTATTGCAATTGTATCAGATGAAGGTCTGTGGCAGGAGTATGGGGTTTATTGGTACCAGACATCTTCAAAAGGAGTATGGGAAGATGGCAATCTGGATAAACTTCAGGAAATATATGAAAAGACCATGGCACTTCAGAAAGAGAAAGCAAATGTCAGGTACTATGTAGAGACAGATCCTGCTGTTCACAGTCAGTGGCCGCAGATAAGAATGGTACATATTGCAGTTCCGCTGATTGGAAAAACTTACAGTTATTCTCATGTGAAAAATGTAGCGGTCGTATCTTTCGATATGGGAGATATTCTGGAAAAAAGTGCTTTTGACAGAGTAGCTGATAAACCTCTTTCGATTGGATATATTGCAGATGAAAATAACAGAATCATTTACCATCCAAATGAAGAGTACGATGGAATGACAGTGGAAAGTTACAGAAAAACGCTGGACAGTACCGAGAATATCAGCAGATCATTAAAATATTTTGGATGGACAGCATATATTACCACGGATCTTGGAAAAATGCGTGCACAGGTTAACCAGATGTATACCAGAAGCATTTATGTATATCTGTTTTTGTTGTGTATCTGTGGATTTTTATGGCAGTTTACAATACGAAGAGTATTAAAACCAATTGATATTATACGGGATTCTATGCGAAATATTAAACTTTCCAAGAATCTTCCGAAGATAGAAGTAAAGGGAACCAATGAGATATGGCAGTTGGCTGGTTATTATAACGAAATGGCGGAAACTCTGGAACGACAGTACAAGGAAATACGTAGATATTATCGTGAAAAGAATCTTTCTATCCGTCAGAAAAATAAGGCAGAGAAAGAAGCTCTGGAATCACAGATCAATGCACATTTTCTCTGCAATACACTGACTGCGATCAATTATAATGCGATAGATAATGAAGATTATGAGGTAGCAGATCTTCTGAAAAAGCTTTCTAATATGCTTTCATATACATTCTCAAGGAAGCTTGTGTCAGTAAGTCTGGGGCAGGAACTGAGATGGGTAGAGCAGTATCTATATCTGCAGAAGTTCAGGCTTATGGATGTGTTTGACTACGAGATTGAATTTCAGGAAGAATACGGCGAATGGCCATGCTGTAAACTGTTTATTCAGCCATTTGTGGAGAATTCTATCCTTCATGGTTTTGAAGGAAGAGAAAGCGGGGGAATGATCCGTATTACGGGTCACATTGATGGATCCAGATTCCGTCTTTGCATTGAAGATAATGGATGTGGAATGAATGAAGATACAGAGAAACTGATGCAGCAGATTCTTATGGAAAAGCATACTTTGGATTTGGCAGGAACAGGAATCGGGATTCAGAATGTAGTGACAAGACTGCGAATGTATTATGGAGAAGAACTTTCTGTAGTTTTGGAATCAAAGGGGACAAAATTTACTTTCTGGCTTCCAATACCAGAGAATCCGGAGAAAGATATAGAGTAAATAAATGTAGCAAAAAAAGTAACAGAGGAGGTCTTTATACATTGAGAATTTTAATTGCAGAAGATGAGCAGAGAACCAGACAGGGATTAGTAAGGGTTTTGCAGAGCCTGAGGGATGAGTATGAGATTGTGGCACAGGCATCTAATGGAAAAGCA
>ENA-OROL01002465-OROL01002465.1-human-gut-metagenome-genome-assembly--contig:-NODE-2465-length-12866-cov-2.538053_pt1 | contig 12866 bp, 13 predicted proteins | sample MGYA00242128_ERZ509048 | MGnify/ENA primary metagenome ERZ509048 (study PRJEB26280, sample SAMEA2338750) | human gut metagenome | biome: human gut; feature: human-associated habitat; material: faeces...
ATTTTGAAGATGATGGCATGGAAGAGGAATATAAAATTGTCACAACAGTCCGAAGTGATGCGCTGAATCAGATGATAAGCATTGATTCGCCGATGGGGAAAGCGCTTTTGAAACACCGCGTGGGCGAGCGCGTTCTAGTGAAAGTGAACGATAAAGTCAGCTATTATGTGACGATTCGCGGGATTCGCAAAAACGATGATGAATCGGAAGAAATTAATAAATTCTAGGTTTTTGCAACGAATCCGATGGAAAGGAAATGAGGAACATGTGGTATACCTGTGTTCAGTGTGGAAAAAAATTTGAATTATCTGAGGCGGAGAAAGATTTTTATGAAGAGAAAAATCTTTCTCTTCCAAAGCGCTGCAAGGAATGTCGGAAGCGAAACCGCATTGAGAAAAATGAAGCGGTTGTTCCGCGAGGGAAAGAAAGAAGAAAACGCCGGAAAAATGCTTTGAGGCAGGTGCCGGTTACGACTTTGATTCTTTTGATTGCGCTTACGTTTGTTTATATTTCGTTTGTGCGGAAGCCGGAAAGCAGTACGCCGAAACAAACTAAGTTAACGCAGGTTACAGAGAATCCGAATTCGAGCATACAAAAAGCAGTCCTTTTTCAAAGTGATGAAAAGTTAAAGGAGCATTATGAAAAACATGGAAAAGCGATGGGATTCGCGTCGGCAGAGGAGTATCTGGCGGCTGCCAATGCGGTGATTCTAAATGAGGAAGCACTGCATAAAACGCAGAAAGATGAAGATGATGTATATTATCTGGAAGAGACCAACGATTTTGTTGTGGTTTCGCCACAGGGGTATTTGCGGACGTATTTTCGACCGGAAGATGGGATAAAATATTATCGGCGGCAGTAGGCTGCCGATTTTTTTAGTTAAAAAATAAAATCAATTTAACTAGACAAATCTGACATTTTAGTATAATATGACTGTATAACAAGACAAAGGTGGCGTGTTAAAATGAGTCGATTAAATTATAAAGAATACCAAAAACTAATTGGTGATAGAATAAAGCAATATCGTGTTAATGCTGGAATTTCACAGAAAGATTTAGAGAATGAATCGGGAGTGTCCGTTCGCAGCATATCCAGATTAGAGCAGGGAGCATCGGTTCAACTTGAGAGTTTAATAAAAATTTTAACGGCGCTTAATCTGGATGCCAATCTTGATTTGTTAATACCTGACCAGACAAAACGACCATCTTTTTACTTAGAAGATAGCCGGAAGCCAAAGCAGCGAGTTCGCAAAAAAGAGCGTTCTAATGATAATTAAATGGGGAGATGAGAAATAATGAATACAACAGCAGAAGTATAGAAAAAAATATCTCTCCCCCTCTTGACGAATTTTGTGAATGGTGCTATAACAGAGTTGCAACTAAAAAACAATTATAACAAGAGAAACGAAACGCCAATTTAATATCGACATTCCGCAAACTTCCCTATGTTATCAATTTGTATGAATGGAGGAAAAGACAAATGACTACTTTAAAAGTACAAAGAAGAAACATGGAAACTAAGGCAAAGAAACTCAGAAGAGAGGGCTATGTGACAGGCAATCTGTTTGGCAAGGAATTTGAAGGTTCAATACCGTTGCAGATTGAAAAGGGTGAAGCTGATCGTATTCAGAGAGAGTGCATGAAAGGAAGTCAGTTGTACTTAGAGCTGGAAGGCACGACTTATGATGTATTGATCAAAGAGTTAGATTTTAATGCGCTGGATCATCAGATTTTGGAAATGGATTTTCAGGCTTTGGTCAAAGGTGAAAAAGTACATTCTGTTGCAGAGGTAATTTTGCATAATAAGGAGAAAGTTCCAGAAGGTATTTTGGAGCAGCATCTGGAGGAGATCGCATATAAAGCCACACCAGAAAATCTGGTTGAGAAGATTGAGATTGACTGCACTGGTATGCACATTGGAGATGTACTTACTGTCGGCGATCTTGCGATTGCAAAGGACGGAAAGGTTGATATTCAGACGAGTTTGGATGCACCGGTTGTAAGTGTTGTAGCAGGTCGGAATGATACTGTAGAGGATGAAGAGGAAGCTGCTGCAGAAGAGACAGCAGAAGCATAATTCATGAGCTTGTAAACGGAATAATAAGATTATTTAACAGGGGATGTGGCATTTATGCCACATCCCCTGTTAGCTGTTTCTATGCTTTGTGATAAGGGTGTTTATTTATTGATCACGGATACAGGTTCTCCCCGTAGATATGCCTTAAAATTATCAATGGCAATATCAATAGCACGTAAGCGTGACGCGCGGGTAAGCCATGCAATATGAGCTGTAATTGCAGCATTGTCCTGATGCAGCAGAGGGTTGTCTCCCTTTGGAGGTTCATCCCGTATTACGTCCAAACCGGCACCGTATACTTTGCCGGTTTGCAGAGCATCGACCAAAGCTTCCTCGACGATCAAGCCACCGCGTGCTGTATTGATCAGGATCGTACCATCCTTCATCTTGGCAAAGGCATCAGCATCAAACGTATCCTCCGTGGAAGGTGTTAGTGGTGCATGAATGGAAATAACATCGCTTTCTGCTAACAGCGTATCGAAATCAACCTGCTCAATAAAGTCATATTTCGGATCTGTCTTTTTGTGACGGGAGTAGCTGATCACACGCATGCCAAATCCCTGCGCCATCTTGGCAAAGGCAAAACCAATCGCTCCCAGACCAAAGATACCACACGTTTTACCGTACAATTCAATCTGCGGTGTTAATACACGGCCAAAGGTTTCATAATCTTCTTTGGTGGCATGTGCCCAATCAACACGTTTGACATCTTTGGAATGAAGATCCACGTGATGACATACTTCCATAAGAAGTGCCCATGCATATTCCGCAATAGTCTGTGCACCATAGATGGTGTTGGTGATCACCATCCCCTTTTCCTTTGTCATAGGAACATCAAATTCGCCAAAACCATGACCAAGTGTTGCAACATATTTGAGATTAGGATGTTTGCTTAAGAATTCTTCATTTATATTGCTGCCGTTGACCCACACGCCGATAGCAGCGTCGGCATCTGCGATGACGGGATGAAGTTCTTCATTGCTGGGATAGCCGTCAAAATGCTTGATTACCAGCTCATCGACTTCCGGTAATTCTTTTAACAGGTTCCACGTTAAGTCCATATCTTCTTTTGTAATGTCCGGCTGAAGCACCGGCTCCGGGATAACTACAACTTTCATAATAAGCCTCCATTCCTTATATCCACTTGCATGAGCAGCGGATACATTTTCGTGAAATCCAAATGTATATTATATTGGATTGATTAACATATTAATTCAGTCAATAGCAAATCATATGGGAAAGAATAAGAGAAGTTCGTAAAAAAGTCAATCCATTTGAAAAAATTACGTAAAATTTGGAATCTGAACAAGTTTGTTTGTAAAAATTACAAAAAACGTCAGTTTTTGTTGACACCGCTTTGGATAAATGATAAAAATGTGCTTGTGTGAGAGATGCAAAGCAAAAATTTAATAGTAAGATCATAACGGCAAAGGCGCTGACAAAAAAGTCCCTTTGCCGTTTTCTTTTTGCAAAAGAAAGGAGTGGATGTATATGGTCAAATACATAATAAAGCGTGTGCTGCTCGGTATATTAACCTTATTCGTATTGATCGCGATCACATTCGCAATGACCAAGGTTATGCCGGGAAGTCCGTTACAGTCCAAAAATATATCTGGTGATGTATTGAAAAAGATGGAAGCAACTTATGGATTAGACAAACCGCCGGTAGAACAGTTCATTATATATTGTAAGAACTTGCTGCATGGCGATATGGGAACCTCTTATAAGAAGGTTGGTAAATCCGTAAATGAGATCATCGCACAGACAATGATGCCAACGTTGCAGCTTGGTATTGTAACTTTTGTATTAGTATTAGTGGTTGGTGTCAGTTCGGGAATCCTGATGGCACGAGCGAAGAGTAACGCAGTAAAAGGTGTTTGGCTATCGGCATTGACCTTTGGTGTCAGTGTTCCAAACTTTATCGTAGCATTGCTTCTTCTTATTATATTCGGTGTAGAACTGAAGATGTTCCCCGTGCTTGGTCTTACAACACCAATGCATTATGTGCTTCCGGCTATCGCCCAGGGATTGTATCCGATCTCAGCAGTTGCCAGACAGACACAGAATAGTTATGAAGAAGTTGTTAAGCAGGATTACATAACGATGGCAAAGGCGAAGGGAATCAGCAAACGGACATTATTGTTCCGGCACATTCTTAAAAATGCGATGCTTCCGGTCATTACCTATATGGGACCGATGATTGCATTTTTATTAACAGGTAGCGTCGTTATCGAACAGATCTACACAATACCGGGTATTGGTAAAGAATTCGTATCAGCGATCACCAACCATGATTATACGGTGGTTATGGGAATTACGATCTTTATCGGAGCGATCATTATTATATGTAACTTGTTATCCGATCTGATCTGTGCGGTCGTTGATCCTAGAGTCCGCAAAACATTGTAAAGGAGGGAACGCGTATGGATGCCATGGAAACAAAATTATTTCGTAAATTAGATGATGATGAAAAAAACGACGAGTTTATTGCTGTAGAGAGCAGAACGTTCCTTCAGTCGGTATGGCATGATTTTACCGGAAATAAGAGAGCTGTAGCCGGGGCGATCATTTTGATCATTGTTGTATTGATGGCGATTTTCGGACCGATGATGTGTAAATATTCTTATGCCGAACAGAATATGTCACTGAGAAATGCAAGTCCCAGCATGGATCATTGGTTTGGTACTGATCGAATGGGAAGAGACATTTTTGTACGAATCTTATTCGGTGCAAGGATCAGCTTAGCAGTTGGTTGTTTGGCAGCCGTGATCAATCTGATCGTCGGTACGATCTATGGTGGTATCGCAGGATATGTTGGTGGTAAGGTCGACATGGTCATGATGCGAATCGTAGATATTATTTATTCGGTACCGGCAATGCTTTACATTGTATTGATCATGTTGATCTTTGGGGCAAGCGTGATTAGTATCATGCTTGGTATATCGATCACCTGTTGGATCGATATGGCGCGTATCGTAAGGCAGCAGGTCAAGAGTTTGAAAGAACAGGAATTTACGATGGCAGCGTTTGTGTTAGGTGCAAGCCCAAGTCGTATCCTGATCAAACATTTGCTGATCAATACGATGGGACAGATCATTGTTACGGTAACTTTGATGGTGCCGCAGGCAATCTTTACCGAGGCTTGGCTGAGTTTCTTAGGTGTCGGCATTTCCGCACCGATGGCAAGCTGGGGTACTTTAGCACAGGATGCAAGACAGTTGATCATGACATATCCGATGCAGACGGTATATCCAATGATTGCAATTTGTATCACGATCTTCTCGTTCAACTTCGTTGGTGAGGGATTAGAAAAGGCGTTGGATCCTAAGAGAAAACGTTAAGCAATTTGTCTGGTGTCCTATATGTTGGACAGTATATAACGTGTCCGAGATCTTGGACAGCATTGGACGGCGAAGAAAAACGAGAGAAAGGCATGGTGATGGATATGAGTTTGTTAGAGATCAGAGGATTAGAGACAGAGTTTCAGACAGAGCAGGGCGTAGTAAAGGCACTGCGGGGAATAGATTATACCGTTGACAAAGGAGAAGTCCTTGGAATCGTAGGAGAGTCCGGTTCAGGTAAGAGTGTGGGAATGCTTTCACTGATGGGACTACTGGCACCGAATGGTACCGTAACCGCCGGAGAAATGATCTTCGACGGGGAAGACATTTCTCCGGTTAAATATAAGACAAAGAAAGAGAAAAAAGAATATGAAAAGAAGATGAACGCGATTCGGGGTAACGACATCAGCATGATCTTTCAGGATCCTATGTCATACTTAAATCCGATCGTAACAATCGAGAAGCAGATGACAGAGGGGATACGGGCACATGATAAATGCAGCAAGCAGGAAGCTAGAGAGCGTGTCGTAGAACTGATGAAAATGGTAGGTATTCCGGCACCGGAATCCAGATTGAAACAGTATCCGTTTGAGTTTTCCGGTGGTATGAGACAGCGTATTATTATTGCGATCGCACTGGCCTGTAATCCGAAGCTGATCGTGGCGGATGAGCCGACCACAGCATTGGACGTAACCGTGCAGGCGCAGATTTTGGATCTGCTTCGCAAGATTACCGAGGAAAGTGATGCCGGTGTTATTATCATAACACATGATCTTGGCGTAGTTGCTTCCTTATGTGACCGTATCAGTATTATGTATGGTGGTAATATTATGGAAGAAGGAACGACGGATGAAATCTTTTATGATCCAAAACATCCTTATACAAAAGGCCTGTTAAATAGTATTGCTAATTCCAATGCAGATCATAGAGAACCACTTAAGCCAATTCCCGGTACACCGCCGGATCTGTTAAAACTTGGTGATCAGTGTCCGTTTGCTTCCCGATGCAGCGAGGCAATGGAAATCTGTACAAAGGCAACACCGCTTGTGACAGAATTTGGCGAGACACATAAATGCAAATGCTGGCTTCACTGCAAGGAGCGCTGGCAGGAAGTGATGAAGGGAGAGGATGCACATGAGTAACGAACCAACACCATTATTAGAGGTAAAAAATTTAACGAAGCACTTTCCCGCAGCACACGGCCAAAAAGTACATGCGGTGAATGGAGTTTCTTTTAAGCTGGAACGTGGCGAGACACTCGGTATTGTCGGAGAATCCGGCTGCGGTAAAAGTTCCATGGGACGTACGATCCTAAAGGTACATGAACCAACGAGTGGTCAGATTATTTTTGATGGAGTTGACATTACCGGGCTTAGTAACCGTAAAATGTTTCCTTATCGCAAAAAGATGCAGATGATCTTTCAGGATCCTTATGCATCCTTAAATCCAAGATTTACCGTTGGAGAGATTATTGAAGAGCCAATGATCATTCACAATATGGGTACCGCACACGAACGTAAAGTTATCGTACAGGAGTTGATCGAGACAGTTGGATTAAAACCGGATCACATCAGACGATATCCACATGAGTTTTCCGGTGGACAGAGACAGCGTATCGGTATTGCCAGAACATTAGCACTTCGTCCGGAGTTTATCGTTTGTGATGAGCCGATCTCAGCGTTGGATGTATCAATTCAGGCACAGGTTATCAACTTGCTTGAAAAGCTACAGCGTGAAAAAGGATTTAGCTATCTTTTCATTGCCCATGATCTGGAAATGGTACATCATATCAGCCATAAAATCGGTGTTATGTATTTGGGAAATATGGTAGAGCTTGGATCATCCGATGATGTTTACAAGAAACCATTGCATCCGTATACGAGAGCACTTATTTCCGCAGCACCGATTGCTGATCCAAAGATGGCCAAAGAAAAGAAACGAATCATCCTGGAGGGCGAGGTACCAAGTCCAATCAATCCGCCAAAAGGATGTCCGTTTGCGGGAAGATGTAAGTATGCAACCGAGGAATGTAAGTCCAAAAAACCGGACACATATATGTATGATAACAGACAGGTTGCCTGCAACTTATATTCGCCAAAAAATTTGGCACAGTATAAGGCAGTTGGCAAAACTGTTGAACAAATTATTGCTTAAAAGATCTTTAAGGATCTTTTAGATATAATGAGTATGTTTTAGAAACATCGCTCATGCGTCAGATAGTGCGAAGTGCATTGTCTGCGAATGGATTAGGGTAAATGGGAATGCAACTGACACAATGTTTGAGACACAAGGAGGGAACGCTTATGAGAAAGACAAAGAAAATTATGGCGGCACTACTTACAGCGGCAATGGTGATAGGGAGTCTTACCGGCTGTGGTGGAGGAAACAGTGCAACAAGTACCAATGACAAAGGAGAAATTGCGGAACTGATCAATGCGGTACAGCCGGAAAGTGGTGAGTATGACCCTGCAGGAGCTGCTGCTTACGAGTACTTCAGTGTACAGACGAACTGTTACGAAGGTTTTGTAAACTACGATAAGGAAGGTAAGATCGTACCTGCGGCAGCAGATCATTGGGATGTCAATGATGATGCGACAGAGTATACTTTCTATATTAGAGACGATGAGAAGTGGTCCGATGGATCGGATGTTACAAGTGCTGACTTCGAAAATACGATGAAGAGAGCGCTAGAGCCGGACAATGGTTCTTGGTATGTGGACTTCTTGTTCGTTATTAAGAATGCAGAGAAGTGCTTTAATGGAAAATGCGACTTCAAAGATGTCGGCATCGAGTGTATCGACGACAAGACGATTAAGTTTACATTAGAAGAGCCATGTTCTTACTTCTTAGATCTTTGTAAACTGCCTACCTATATGCCATCTAATTGCAAATATGCAACAGATGATAATAAGGATTGGGATATGAATCCGGAACAGAACTTAGGTAATGGACCATATCATTTGTCTGAGCATGTGGACGGAGATCACGTATCTTTTGAGAAGAATAAATATTACCGTGATGCAAAGAGCACCAATGTATTAAAGATTACGGATAAGTTTATGGATGACGATCAGGCAAAAGCATCGGCATATCAGACAGGTGAGATCAACATCCTGCAGGGTGCACCTAGTGAGATCGCAGAATCTTATGAAGGCAAAGATGACTTGTCGATCCGAGAGGTTCCACAGACAAACTACATCTTATTCAATATTAATGAAAAACCATTTGATGATGTTAAAGTACGTCAGGCATTTTCACTGGCATTGAATCGTAAAGATATTGCAGCAGTCGTTGGTACGGCTTGCGAGCCGGGTACCAGTTTCGTCGGTAAGAATTACAAGAGCAAAGCCGATGGCAAGAAATGGGGCGAAGCACAGGGAGATCTGTTAGATGAAGATCTCGCAAAGGCAAAAGAGCTTTTGGCAGAGGCCGGTTACAAAGATGGCAAGGGCCTTCCAACGATCACATATACTTATCCGGCAATGAGTTATGAGGCAAACGTAGCACAGGTATTGCAGGCACAGTGGAAGAAACTGGGAGTAGATGTAAAATTAGAGGCAATGGAATATGAAGTATACGTTGATGAGCGTCGTAACGGTAAGCTGCAGATGGCAAGAATGCAGTGGTACGCTGATTACAATGATCCGACCAGCTGGCTCAAGATGTACCAGACCGGCAATGCACAGAATGATGTGAAGTGGAGCAATGCGAAGTATGATAAACTGATTCAGGAATCTGACAAGAACTTAGATGAGGCAAGCCGTCAGAAACAGTTGATGGAAGCAGAAAAGATTTTAGTATCCGAAGATACGGTTATCTGCCCATTATTCAGCCCATCCAATCAGGACTTGATCGATCCATCTCTGACAGGTTATTATACAGATGGTCTCGCTTATACGTTCTTCTATAAGACAAAGAAGAAATAAGCTATCTCTTACAGAGATGAATCCCAGATAAAGGAGGGGAGTATAATGACAACAGAGAAAGTAAATGATCTGGAACTGGTAAAGTTATCTGATTATTTTACGCCCGGCAAGTTTCGTACCATACCGGGTACCGCAATGACAGATCGTGGTGGTATTACCGAGATGCAGGCTGTGTTTAATATCAATACAGACTTTGCAAAGCGTTTGACCTTTCAGTTTTCTACCATGTTAGTGATCTATGGATTTGGCATATTGAATGATAAGCTGATCGAGATCAACAAGAGTAAGTACGTAGGATATAAGGAAGAGAATGTGTTGAAACGTATTACCTTTAATGACTGCGGGGAGCGGTTTGTCATGGTGTTGGAGCTGAGCGATGCACCGGATAAACTGCTGGCAGTAACAGCAGATGATGTGGAATATTTATTGAACAATTGTCTGCATCCGGCAACTTGATAACGAACTGTAATGGTATTTGAACATGGAGCCTATGCACGAATGTATTCGTGTGTAGGCTCTTTATTTGTTCAAGTCTCTGATGTAAGGTATGGGAAGTTTGAGTAAAAAAAATGAAAAAAGTTCTTGACAAATGGATGAGACTGCTATATTATAACATACAATTCATATATAAATAATATGAAAACAAGGAAAAGAATCGTAGGAGGTGATACTTCCATGGATGCATTGATCACGGTTGAGGGTGTGGAGAAAGATTTTGGTAATCAAGTCAAAGCACTCGACCAGATTAATTTGGAAATTGCAAGTGGAGATATTTATGGAATTATCGGTATGTCCGGTGCGGGTAAGAGTACATTAGTACGATGTCTTAATTACTTAGAGAAACCTACCGCCGGTGTTGTCAAGATTCATGGCAAAGATTTATCGACTTTGAAAGGCAGACAGCTTCGCAAAGAGAGACAGAAGATTGCAATGATCTTTCAGCATTTTAATCTGTTGATGCAGAAGAATGTGTTGGACAATATTTGCTTTCCACTTGTGATCGCCGGAGTAAGCAAGAAACAGGCAAAGAAGAGAGCTGTGGAATTGCTTCAGATCGTGGGACTTGCTGATAAAGCAAAAGCATATCCGGGACAATTGTCCGGTGGACAGAAGCAGCGTGTGGCAATTGCCAGAGCATTAGCGAATAATCCGGATATCCTGCTTTGCGACGAGGCAACGAGTGCTTTGGATCCGCAGACGACACAGTCTATCTTGGAATTGTTGCAGCAGATCAACCATGATTACGGTATCACGATCGTGCTGATCACCCATGAAATGTCCGTTGTACAAAAGATATGTAATAAAGTTGCAATCTTAGAAAAGGGACATTTGGTGGAGACGGGAAGTGTTTCCAAGATATTTGCCAATCCGGAATCTGCGGTCGCTAAGAAGATGATTTTTGGTGAAGATACCAGTGTTCCAAAGATGGAAGGAAAACATCTGGTGCGAATTGTCTTTAGCGAAAATTCATCGTTTGAACCGGTTATCGGTAATATGATCCTTCGATACAAGACACCGGTTAATATATTGCATGCCGATACCAAGGATATCAACGGCATTGCAACCGGAGAAATGATCTTGCAGTTGCCGGAGGATGAAGATATTGCAAAGCAGATGATCACATATTTACGTGATTGTAAGCTGACGGTAAAGGAGGTGGAAGCAGATGTTTCACTTTGATGCAGTTGTTCAGGAGATGATCATTAATGGTATTTGGGAAACGCTGTACATGACCTTAGCGTCAACCTTTATGGGATATGTGCTTGGACTTCCACTGGGAATCGCTCTTGCGGTTACCGACAAAACCGGAATCAGACCACAGCCGGTTGTATATCGTGTGCTGGATGTGATTTCGAATGTACTGCGAAGTATACCGTTTATTATTTTGTTGATATTGGTGATTCCGCTTACCAGATTTATCGTGGGGCAGTCTTATGGGTCTTCGGCTACAGTCGTACCACTGGTTATCGCTGCCGCTCCTTTTATTGGACGTATGGTGGAATCATCGCTCAAGGAAGTAGATCATGGCGTGATCGAGGCTGCTCAGAGCATGGGCGCCGGCATCTTTACGATCATTTGGAAAGTATTGCTCGTAGAAGCAAGAACATCCTTGATCGTCGGTGTTACGATTGCACTTGGCACAATCCTTGGATACTCCGCAATGGCAGGCGCTGTCGGAGGCGGCGGTCTGGGAAATATCGCAATTCGGTATGGTTATTATCGTTATCAGCCGGATATCATGATCGTAACGATCGTTATTTTGATTGTCCTCGTTCAAATTTTGCAGGGAATTGGCATGTTGATCTCTGCAAAGCTTGATCGAAGAAAATAAATACCAGCTTTCGTATTGAAAGATTGGAACACAAAAAGAATTGGAGGAAATTTATTATGAAGAAGAAAGTAGTAGCATTGACATTAGCGTTGACATTGGTAGCAGGTTTGGTAACAGGCTGCGGTAATGCAAAGAAAGACGATAACAAAGCAGACAGCAAAACAATTACAGTAGCTGCATCACAGACACCACATTCTGAGATATTGGCAGAGGCAGCTAAGACCTTAAAGAAACAGGGATATGATCTGAAAGTTACAGTATTTGATGATTATGTACAGCCAAATAACGTAGTAGAGAGTGGAGAATTTGATGCCAACTATGTAGAACATAAGCCATACATGGAGCAGTTTAACAAAGAGAATGGTACTCATATCGTTGATGCCGGCGATATTCACTATGAGCCATTTGGAATTTACGGTGGAACTAAGACAAAGCTCGAAGATGTTGCAGAGGGTGATACCATTGCAATTCCAAACGATACAACAAATGAAGCGAGAGCATTATTACTTTTGCAGGATAATGGTTTATTGACTCTTAAAGACGGTGCAAGCCTGACAGCAACCATCAACGACATTAAAGACAATCCTAAGAAATTAAAATTCCAGGAGCTTGAAGCAGCACAGGTATCCAAAGTAAAAGATGAGGTTGCTTATGTAGTATTAAACGGTAACTATGCATTAGAGGCAGGATACAGCGTTGGCAAAGATGCTTTAGCATATGAGAAGTCCGATTCTGAGGCTGCTAAGACTTATGTAAATATCATTGGTGTCAAGGAAGGTAATGAAAACAGCGATGCGATCAAAGCTTTGGTAAAGGTATTAAAATCTGATGAGATTAAGAAGTTTATCGAAGACAAATATGATGGAGCAGTTATCCCATTTGCGGGCTAATCAGATCCTCTAAAAACTCATAAGAAATTGTTAATAAGGAAATAGCCTTTTGCCTGTTTTGTGCAGGCAAAAGGCTATTTTTGCTATAGTAGCAATATGTGACCTGACAGAATCTTTTGAAGTGCGAAGTTTGAGTATATAAAAATGCATACAGAAAGATGACGGTTTTTGAAAAGAATATGGTAATATGATTATATAGATGAATAGAGCATAGCTAATTGAATGGAACAAGATGAATGATAGATTGATAGTGTCAAGTAAGCTATGAAAAACGAGCCGAAGAAAAATAGGCTCAAATGAA
>ENA-OROL01002468-OROL01002468.1-human-gut-metagenome-genome-assembly--contig:-NODE-2468-length-12859-cov-3.037957_pt1 | contig 12859 bp, 17 predicted proteins | sample MGYA00242128_ERZ509048 | MGnify/ENA primary metagenome ERZ509048 (study PRJEB26280, sample SAMEA2338750) | human gut metagenome | biome: human gut; feature: human-associated habitat; material: faeces...
TGGCAGGTCCGGATATCGTATCCCGTGGATTTGTCTATGTGAGAGAATCCGAAGATCTGATGGGACAGGCAAAGAGCGTCGTAGAAGATGCGATCGATTCCTGTCTGGATCGAAGAATCTCCGACTGGGGAAAAATGAAAGGTGTGATCAAGGATTCCCTGGGTGACTTCCTGTGGAAGAGAACCAAGAGAAAACCGATGATTCTGCCAATTATAATGGAGGCGTAAGATACATGAACAAGATACAGGAATGCGTAGAAAAACTGCTGGAAGTAATCAGAGAGGATTCCGCATATCAGAGGTACCTTGCATGTGAGGAGAAGCTGAAATCCAATCCGGAATTAAAAAAACAGATTGATGAATTCCGTGTAGCCGTCTTTCATATGAACAATGACGATACACAGGGAGATTTGTACGATATTACAGATGAAGTGGAAAACAGATATGAAAGCCTTCGGAAAGTTCCGGAGGTGAACGCATATCTGGAGGCGGAACTGGATGTCTGTCGGATGCTTCAGCAGGTACAGTCACAGTTCCGAAACGGGATTGATCTGAACATTCCCAATGTATAATCACACTGCCGGACATCCCTGCAGCAGATGCGGGAAGGAGAAGCAAGGAGTATAGATGGGTAGTAAGAAAAAGAAAAAAGATGCAACGTATCAGGCTGCTGTCAGCGGGGCGAAAGGAGCAATCCGGATCCTGCTTTATGTTTTACTGATCTGTATCCTGATCTTTGTGGGAAAAACGGCATACAGCTTTGGATATCTGATCTTTTATCAGGAACCGGAGGCAGATACACAGGCGGACGGTCAGGATGTGACCGTGATCGTTCATGAGGAGGATTCCGTCTATGATGTGGGTGTGACGTTGCAGGAGAAAGGACTGATCGAACGACCGGTCATCTTCTGGGCACCGGATTGCTGCCTGGCCTCCGCCAACATTTCCCCGATAGTCCTTGCCTTGCCGGGCAGACGGTAATTCTTCTGAACATCCCGGATCACATCCATGCACTCCTTATCGGAGAGAGGACGGAGCTTTTTCAAAAGGCCTTCCGCCGTGTCCTTCATGGCCTTGTCAGGTGCATAGCGCCAGGTCATGTAAATTTCATTCAGAGCGGCCCCCTGGCTGGTGCCCTCGACCTGATAGATCATCCTTTTTTCAGCTTCACTTAAATTCATTTATCCGGCTCCTTCCTAAAATGGGCAACAAAAAAGCCACAGGTTTTTTATGCCTGCGGCTTGTGCCATGCTTCGCTTATGTGGGAGCGGAAGACAACAGAAAAGGGATACCATTCGTGAAAATAGTATCCCTGCTCTGTAAACTTATTCAATTTTTGATGGTTGCATTGTCTGTCACTGTCCACAAAGCCTTGATTTTACTTGTTTTTCTCAACCATCCTTATCAAAGCCTTGCTAATACAAGGGTTTTGACGATTCGACCAAGGAAAAAGTGAGACGCGTGTGACAGGAATATTGAGAAAACTGTCCGCGTGTCTTTTTTCATGCCTAAAATCAAGAAGAAAGAGGCGGAAGTGCCTGAAAGCATTGGAATAATCAGCACTTGCGCCCCTCTCCGGTTGGTTGGTTAGGTTGTAATGATATTATAGCACGAGGGTGATCGGATTGGAATGCCTGCAACGTTATAACGTGACGTTACTGCGTTACTGATGTTTGATCGTCAATGTGCATAAAATGTGGATAAACCCCACAAATACAAGGCTTTTCGCGAGTGACGCTCCATTTTCGGAGCGTTATTTTGCGTTATGCGTCCGGCTGATCAGGCATGAAAAATCGTCCGAAGCAAAGTGACAAAATGGAACCAAGCGGAGAACCCTGTCACTTTGGCTTAAAATGGGGCTTTTCCCGTGTTTTTCGTGAAATAATTCCATCATGAGCAAAGTGACATATTTTTGAGGTTTTAAGGGTTACAAGTAACCCAAAAGGGAATAAAAAATTAACCAACCATGTCATCATTTTTTATGTGTCCTAAAGGGGATGATTCTACCATTTTCACAACATCCCATTCTTGTCCTCTTTTGTAAAGCTTGAATTGCATAATTTCAATTATTTCTTTTTGATCAGAAACAGAAAGATGTTCAAAAAGAGTCAGAGCATCGAGAGCAGTCCTATCTAAAAATTTGTCTAATTCTTGTATGTCTTTGGTTTTTCCGAGAACAATGTAGTCAATAGATACATTGAAATGATCTGATAAGATTTCTAATACATCGGATGGAACTGGAAGCTCATCCTTTTCATATCTGCCGATAGTGGTGCCATTCTTCTTCACAACATATCCAAGAGCATCTTGAGACATATTAACCGATTTTCTGAGTTCCCTAATTCGTTTTCCAATACTTGAGTTTGTATCACACATAATTTTATCCTTTCTTTTCCTGCATATTTGCATTAAAACAGCATATATGCAGATTTTATATTGACATTCCTGCATATATGCAGTATTATATTACTTGCAAGGGGGTTACTTGTAACCCAGTAATTATAACAAGCATTTCTGAAATTCACAACCGGAGTTCTCCGGAAAATAAAGGCAAATCGTCCGGGTCAGGACAAAGGAATGGATAACAGGAAGGGGGATGAGGATGGCTCCCGAGGAAATGTGCAGATCATGCAGACATGAAGCGTACTGCATGGCAGCATATCAGAAAGATCATTGGTGTGGCAATCACACCGGGAAGGAAGGTATCGGATGCAGAAGCACGAGTTCGAGGAACGAATTGAAAGCACGGTCAGCGATGAGGACTACAAGCTCATCGAGTTCGTCTACCAATTCCATCCGGTAATCAGAAACGTGTCCGGCAAGGACGAAGTAGCAGAACTGTATAAGAGCTTTGGCATGGCACTCTTCAGGGATATGGAACCAAGAGCCAAGAAAGCAAAAGAAGTGGAAGAGAAGATGATATCATGCAGGCTTGAGATAGAGACACTCACAGAGTTGCTTGCCACACGCAAAGCCGAGATGAAAGACCTTGAGGCAGAGCTTCAGGAGCTCCGTATCTGATAGATATAGGAAGGTGGCGAAGCAATGAAGTACAGATTGACCGGGGAGGAAATGGAACTCCTCGCGATGCACAGGGCAAAGCTCGATGCCAAGCTTGAGATCGTCTCTGAGAAGAAGGCGGAACTTGAGGAAGAGGCTGCCGAGCTTGCCGGTATTCTCAACGTAATTGACAAAATCATTGACAGTACGGAGGTGGAATACTGATGAAGAATGGAAAAGTCCCTACATTGGAACAGAAGAAGATCATGAAGGCTCATGGATTGAACCCGGACAGTTGGCTTGTAGTCAAGAACCTGCCGGACTCCCTCACGATTGTGAGCAGGATGTCCTTGAAGAAGGTTGGAGGCAAGCCGAAGCAGAGGATGATCTCCAAAGAGCTGTAGATCGGGAAGGTAGGTTGTAATGGAACGAAAATACACAGAGACAGACAAGGAGCTGATGCTGAAGCTTCTTGAAATGCAGGAACTGACAGCACCGATTAGCCTGAGCATTGGCAGTGTGGTGGACGGTCGGGTCACACAAGGTATCATTCTCCACAAGGCACCGCCTAAAGTGGTGGAAGACTTGGTGAAGGACGGGTACAGTTGCAGCCTGTCGGAGACAGGACTGAGAGTGTACAAGCTATAGCGAGGTGAGCAGATGAAAGCGAAGCAGATGGAGCTGACTGCCTTCGGGAAACAAGTGAAGAAAAGGCTTATTGACAAAGGCATGACTCAGGTCGAGCTTGCTGCTTTGATTGGATGCAATAAGCAGTATCTACACAAAATCCTGTGCGGTGAGCGTAGCGGAAAGAAGTACCTTGAGGATATATCGAGGGTTTTAGACATTGAAGTAGCAGCATGAAGGAGGTGAGACGTTTGGCTGAATATGTCACATTGATTGAGGCTGCCGAGCTTGAAGACGTGAAGTACAACACGATGGTGAGACGCATCACCCGGAACCCGGACAAGTTCGACACGATGACTGAGAAGTCGGAGAACGGAGGCAAGGACGCGGTACTGGTGGCAATCGCATCATTATCCAAGAAGGCAAGAAACGCGTGGAAGGAACGGGTGAAGCTGAAAGAACTTTCCGGAACAATTTCCCCGGAGGGCGAAGCACAGCCGGAGCCGGAAGCCCCGTGGTATGTCGAGGCGGATGTGGATTGGTACATTGAAAACTACAGAGAGCAGTGGTACAAGGGCATGGAGCTCGGCAATGTGATCAGGGAGTTTCTTCAGTATGACGGAGCGAACAAGACGGAATATGCCGAGCAGTACGCTCAGGAGCATCTCGGCTCAGGCAAGAGAACACTGTACCGATATGTGAAGGCATACAACGAAGCCTGTGCATGGGCGGACAAGCTTCAGAAGGAGTCCGGTGTCGGGTTCGAGTTCTTCAAGGTGCTGTGCCTGTGCCGGAAGCCCAAAGAGTCCGGTACCTTCCCGAGCATCAAGCCGGAGGTCAAACAGGTGATCAAGAACATATGGTTCAACGAAGACTTTGCGGCAAACCTTGGAACCCGTGAAATGCTGTATGAGAAGCTGACACTGGTAGCCAACGTCAACAAGTGGGAGAAGATACCGTCCTATCAGACGGTGACAAGATACATCACATACCTCATGGAAGATGAGGGAATGAAGAACGCCCACTTCTTAGCATCAAAAGGAAGTAGGGAATACAAGAACAAGGTCATGGTCAAAGGAAGCCGTGACACGAGCGGACTCAAGGTCATGCAGATTGTCATGGGTGATGAGCATACCTTCGATTGTTGGGTTGCCTACAAGCAGCCGAACGGCAAGGTTATCCCAATCAAGCCGCACTTGGCAGCATGGGTTGACATGAGGAGCAGGGCGATCATGGGCGATGTGCTTTGCAAGGATGCGAACAGCGATATCCTGAAGCAGTCACTGTTGAAGATGATGTACTCGGAACCGGGAGGCATTCCGGAGTACCTCTACATAGATAACGGTAAGGACTACACGGCAAAGACGATGACCGGACGCGACAGGAACGACAGAAGCGGCATGGACTTTGATGATACGACCAAGGGCTTCTATAAGTCCATCGGCATCAAAGATGACCACAGAGCTCTTCCGTATGAGCCGTGGAGCAAAGGTCAGATCGAGCGATTCTTCCGGACGGTGTGCAACAGGTTCACGAAGTGGTTCAAGAGTTATACAGGTACCCTGACGGGCTCTAGGACATCCGACAAGGTAACGAAGGACATCAAGAGGATGTGTGAGAACGGTGAACTCCTGACGATGGAAGAGTTCTATGAGGAATGGCACAAGTGGCTGACAGAGGTCTATATGCACACAGAGCATGGCGGACTGAAGAAAGCCAAGGAAACACACAAGACCCCATATGACTGCTTTATGAATGAGGAGAGATACTTCAAGGCGGCACCACCGAAGTCATACGCAACATTGCTGATGATGAAGTCCGAGAACGTGCTTGTCAGAAACATCGGAATTGTCCGGTGGGGATTCGAGTACCGATCAGACGAGCTGTGTGACTACATCGGAAGGAAAATGGATATCAAGTACGACCCGGATGACATGAGCACCCTGTATGTATTTGACAAGAATGGCAAGAAGGTCTGTGAAGCCTACTGTCAGGAACTGCTTCAGGTAGCTCCGAAAGTATCACAGAAGGCTCTTGAGGAACACCTGAAGATGCAGAAACGTCAGCAGAAACGCGACAGGGAAAGACTTGAAGAGGCTCGCATCCCGTTTGAGGAGATCAATGAGCAGTATGTTGGCTTTAATGAGACCACAGGCGGCATCGAACTGATGAAGGGTAAACAGAAGCAGAAAGGCAAAGTTATTGCAATGCCGGATGACAGAACCTACTCTCAGGGATTCCGGGCAGACAAGAAAGAAGAAGCAGAAGACAGCAGCTATATGAGCAACAAAGCCGAGAGCGCACTTAGAAAGCTCAGAGCGATGGGAGATTAAAATGACACTATATCAGAGTTTCGTATTGGTCATGATACTTGCGGTCATCGGAGCGTGCACCATCATATTCCTTGCATTATGCGGAGTGGTGGTACTGCTTGATAAGATCGTCAAGAACATCAGACGCGGCATCAGACGAAGAAAACGGTTGAGAAAGTAAGAAAGGAAGGTTGTAACTATGGAAGCATTGGAAAGCAAAACCTACACAACAGAGAAGACACTGGCAGAACGAATGAATGAGAGACTTGCAGAACTGCATATGACAAAAGCGGAGGCAGCTATGAGAATGAACTACTCCCGTTCAGCAGTGAGTCAGTACCTCAATGGAAAGTATGCATCAGACCCGACAGAGATCGAGAAGAAGATCACGGAGTTCCTGATCGCGAGCGGTGACACGGAAGGCATTACTGAAGCACCGGACACTACAGAGGACACCGGAGTGAAACTCAAGTCAAAGGTTGAGTTCTTTGAAAGCCGGGACTTCATCAATACCATTGGTGTGTGTCAGGCTTGTCAGGAGAATATCGGACTAGGCATCATAGTCGGAAAGTCCGGACAGGGCAAGACCCACGCACTCAAGAAGTACGCAAAGCTTCAGAGAGTGGCATATATCGAGTGTGATGACACGATGGCTTGCCGGGACTTGGTGGAAGCAATCGAGATGGAGCTTGGGATGCCGAGAAGCACAGGCGGAACCATATGGAGCCGCGTGAACCGCATCAGAGAGTTCTTCAATGTCAATCAGGGATATCTCCTGATCATTGACGAAGCAGACAAGCTCATCAATAAATACACTCAGAAGAAGATGGAGATACTCCGTGGAATCTTCGACCAAAGCGATGTAGGCATCGTGATCGCAGGAGAGCCAAGACTTGAGACAGAGCTGAAGAGTTCCCTGACACGTTTTGCGAACCGCATGGACTTCTACTATAAGCTCAAGGGACTGAATCAGAACGAAGTCAAGGACTACTTGGAAGGCTTTGAGATTGATGAGGCGGCAATGGGCGAGCTGATCAGCAGGGCAACGAACAACAACAATGGCTGCTTCCGTTTACTGGACAGAACACTCAACAACGTGCTCCGTGTCCTGAGAGAACGCGGAGAAACCAAGGTGACACTGAAGATTGTTAGTGAAGCATCAAGCATGATGATGTTATAGGAAGGAGAGAAGCTTTAAGATATTTGATGATCACATGACTTGAGATCATCATCTGATCTTTCTTGATCGGTATCCCAAGCTTCCCAAGTTTCTCAATATAAGCCCGCTGGCTTTTTGATGAATTATTGGTAAAGAAATAATATTCTCTTCCAGTTTCCTCGACTTTCTTTAAAAAATCTTTGGTGAATGGGAATAGTTCATTCCCAAGATAGATCGTTCCATCCATATCAAGGATAAAACATTTGATTTTTTCAAACATGAGCTGCCCTCCTATTTGATCACATCATCATAAAAATCATAGAATTTCAGAATTCTCATAAATGTGATACGGTCACGGATATATGGTGCAACTCTTGCTGTTTTTTCTTTCATATCCGGTGTAAATCCGATGTCTTCTAAGCTTTTTACTCCATGTACTTTCTCTAACATTGCAACAATCTCATCTGCTTTTGGAATCTCTTCTATGATCCTGATGATCTCTTCTGTTTTTTCTCTTAATACTTTTGGATCGATCAGATCTAACAGATTTGGATCATTTGTCTTTTTAATGCTTTCGCATAATTCTTTATTGGTAAATGTCTTTTCGATCAGGTCTGTCTCAATATCCACATGATCTTTTACCTTGAAGTTGCCCTCTTTTAAATATTTTACTGCTTCATGGTAGATGTCACTTACCTGGATCAGTCCGACTCCTACTTTCTCTCCATGGTATGCATCGATCTCATCATTGATCACGGCCATCTCCCAGAAATGTGCCATATGATGTTCTGCTCCAAATGCTGTCAGTCTCATTGGTGCATCTGTAATGATACGGCTGTCTGCAACGACTAAAATAGGCGATTCTGCGATCATGCTCTTCTTAAATCCATACCATGACATAGCTGCAACTGTAGATACATAACCATCAACACTGGCTGCGGTTGGAACTGAGATAAATGGGATCTTTCTTTCATATGCATTATATCTTGTCAGATCATGGATTGTTCCTGATCCGACTGCGATCATACAGTCTACTTCTTTAATCGGATCTAATTGTTCTTTGACTTTTGCTACTCCGATCTCGTTTGCATGAAGATTTTCTGGGTCTAATTTGATCACAGAAATTCCATTTAATAATTTTTCTACTTCTTTCCCTGCTGCTTCGTAGGTATTGTCATCACATACCATAACAAGATGTTTATACTGATTGTATGGTTCTTTGTTTAAGATTTCTGGAAGTTTTTTTAATGCTCCTTCTTCTAAGATTACGTCATCTACAACTAATTGGTGGTTTCTGCCACAACTGCATTTTCCTGTGAATTCTTTGATATTGATTTTCATGTCAAACACCCTTTCCTGTCTATCTTTTATAAAAATACATTTTCATTTAAAATACCAATGAATGGTATAAAGAAACAACATTTTTCTGCTGTAAGATATCTTTCATCTTTTTTTGTGTTTTGCCTAACGCAATAATTTCCTGGAATAACTTCAGATAATCTTTTTCTTCCGCAACTGCAAAGCAAAATACCAAATATACGATATTTCCTTCCGTAAATTCGATTCCTTCTGGGCACATTACAAGACTTAATCCATCTTTGTAGACATGTGCCTCTTTCTTTCCTGCATGCGCTAAAGCAATTCCTTTACTGATAATAATATAATCACCATATTCTTTTACATTTTCTACTGCTTTTTTTCCGTAATCAGAACCAACACAGCCCTTTTTCTCTAAAATATCAGCTGCTTGTAAAATTCCTTGTTCCCATGTTATTTTTTCTTGTTTTATCATAATTTTTGATGGGTCTAGCATCTGTGCTAAAATACTTTTACCAGTACTTTGAATCTTCGTTTCCATCAATGCATAAACCTCATCAAAAAACTCATCTCTCTTGCTAGCATCTAATTTTTCAAGAAAAGTCTTCATAACATCCAAAAAATTTTGTTCTACATAGCGACTTTCATTTTCTGATTTATTTTCTTTTCTACCTAATAAAAATGCAATATTCTGTATCGCATTAATATCATTCATTGTTAGCTGTGCCTGCACTTTTACGCATGGGACACTTTCTGATCTTACGTTTACCGTTGAGATCACAAAATCAATCTTATTGCTCTTTAAAAATTCCTCAACGTCTCTACTTGGTATCACTGCGGCAACTCTAAAGTCAAAATAATTTTTAACCTGCGCCTCTAGATATTTTCCTGTTGCCATACTTCCTGGACATACGATCAATACTTCTAATAGATTTAAATATTCAAGATTTCGAACAAAAGCCGCGCATATATGAATCATGATTGATTCTTTCATCTCTTTTGTTAATGGATATCCTAAATATCTCTCTAAAATAATACTGTTTTTTTCAATTGTTTTTTCTAAAATTTCTTTTGGAATCGGAAGTTCATCGCTTAAAGGCATCTCAAAATCATAATCTTCCCAATTTTTTAATGTCCTTATATGTTCTAACAGCGATTCGATCAAAACCGTATCACTCTGAAGACTACATTCTATGTCTTCTCCGACCATTTGCAGAAAATATACTATGATTCCATATAATTCAACATCATTGATTTCTTTTTGTTCTGAACTTATATTAAAATCATGTTGTTTCATATATCGTCCAAAATCTTTTACATCATTTTTATTGATGCTGACTTCATATTTGTCTGCAAACCAATTTAAAAGATTATCACTTGCTGTATCTCCAGTTAATTTTTCCACTGTTCTTCTTTTCTTATTTATCTTTCTATTTAATATAACAAACAGATAAATTGAAACATAAGAAAATACTCGATCAGACACCAACATATGTTGCTGTTCCATATATTCTCTCAGATCCTCTTTTATCATTTCCAGAGGAATCTTCATACCTAATTTTCTTTGAATCAGTTGATGAAAAAAACTTTTTTCCATATAATCATCTTCAAGATCATGAAAAATCTGCATTAAAAGATTATTTCTGTCTTTTTGATCACATTCAATCTTTATTCCTTTACTACTTTTCATCAAAACATTTACATTAAATGCCAAGCAATAATCTTTTACGGTTTCAAAATCATTTAAGATTGTATTTCTACTAACATTTAATTTCTTTGCAAGATTTTGCATTGTTATATAGTCTTGACTCATCAGCAACTCTGCAATGATGTAAATCTGTCTTTCTTCTCTTGACATTTTGTACGAATAAGTATCCATATGATTCAATCGATCTTGAATTTTCATGATATCTTTTTCCAGAAGGATCAGCTTTTCTTTTTCATTTAATTTTGTTGGAGACATTTTTGCTTCCAACAAGAAATCATTAATTTCATTTACATCTGTTCTTAGTGTTTTTAATGATATCCTATATGTTGTGATGAGTTTCTTTACTTCCATACTTTTTGAATTACTTAAAATCAGCTTCTCAAGAATTTCTGTACTTCTCTTTCTCATAAATGTCTCCTATGTATGTCATCCTAACTGTTCCTGCAAATACTGAGGAATTTCATTTAATTCTTTTGTCATGCAGTTTTCAACGACTTCTTTATTCATAACAGCTTGCATTAATGTCTGTAAAAATTCCAAATGTTGATCGCCATCTTTAATCGCTAAATTAAAAACTGCTGTCGTTTCTATACTTTCCTCGTCTGAATCCATTCTATAAAACGTTACTGGATTTTTCAATCTTAGAAAGCATACGCAATTATCTTTAATTCCTTCTACTTTACTATGTGGAATCGCAACAGGGACTTCACTTGGAAGTCCTGTTGGATATTCTTTTTCACGTTCAATACACGCATTCATAAAAGTTTCGTCTGCATATCCGGCATCTGCTATTGCCTGTCCACAAAGCCTGATCGCTTCTTCCCAGTCCTTTGCTTCTCCCTCGATTGCCAGATAATGATTTGTGTGTCCCATAAGTTTAAGCCTCCTATCCAATGATTCTATGGATGAATCCGATCAGGATACAAATTGGGTTCTGTCCAAAAAATCCATCTGTTACCATTCCACTGATATGTACACCTGTTGTCTTCATCATTAATGTTGCTTCTGGTGCAAAGAAGTTTGTTAAGAATGTTACTAAGAATAAACATAAAATTGTTGTTACAATACTACGGAATAAATTTCCTTTACTTGCCATAACACACATTGGTGTTACATAACATACAATTGTTAATAATCCGATTGGGAAATATGTCATGTTTGGAATGATAAATGCCATTAAGATAACACATGGGATTGCAATAACTGTTGATGTGATACAGCAAGGATCTCCTAATCCTAAAGCGATATCCATTCCGATGTAAATTTCTGCATCATCACCCATTTTACTCTTCATATAAGCACTTGCAGCATTTCCTAAAGCTGTAAGACCTTCCATCATAACTGTTACCATTCTTGGGATTAAGATCAATACTGCTGAAACTCCCATACCAATTGATAATGTTGTTCCGATATCCTGTTTTGTAATGATTCCTAGTAATACACCTACAACAACACCGATGACTGCTGGATCTCCAAAAAATCCTAATTTAGATTCAATCTTATCCATATTAACATCGATTTTATTTAATCCTGGGATGCAGTCAATAATCTTATTAAATAATGTTGCTAATGGGAATGTTGTTCCGATATAAGATAATGTAGAACATGTTGTTCCTTCTAGTCCGAAAAATTCCTGCCATGGTTTTGCAACAATCTGTCCAATGAATAAAGCTAAAACAGATGATGCTAATGTTACGATGACTCCTACTGCAATGCTATCTGTTAATGCATATGCCATTGCTCCTGGAATGATAAAATGGATATAGTTCCAAATATCTACGTTCATAACTTTTGTCCATTTTAATTTCAGTAAGATCAAGTTCACGATAACAATCAACGGCAATACAATTGGTGCAAACGGTACAGACCATGATGCAGCTCCTACTGCTGCGAATCCTAAGTCTGTTGTTGTAAATCCGCTACCCATTGTCTGATAATATTTAATAACTGGTTGAATACTTGTTGTCAATAAGTTAACAACTAAGCAAAGACCTTGAAATCCGATTCCTACCATCAATCCTGATTTGATTGCCTGTCCAAGTTTCATTCTGAAGAACAGACCAATGATGATCAATACGATTGGCAGCATAACCGCTGCTCCTAAATCTACAATTCCTTTAAAAAAGCTAAATACAGCATCCATTTTTATTCCTCCTATTTATTTGATCTTATTCTCCAAGAATTTTATGACATTCATCAATGATACTCTGTTTAATCTTGCCTTCATTGATTCCTGAAATCAGACCAAATACACTAATGCAAGGTTTTTCTAATGGTTTTCTGTAATTTGTTGTTGTTAAGATTAAATCTACATCATTTTGTTTTAAAGGAATCTCACTCATGCTTCCTTTTAAAATTTTTCCTGGGATGTTAGCATCTGCCAAAATCTTTTTTACTGCTTCCTGTGCTACTGTTGATGTTGCTACTCCACTTCCACATGCTACTAAGATTTTTACTTCATTTGCCATAATTTTTATCCTCCAAATATTTCTCTGTTGGTTGTATTTCGATTCGCTACTAATTCATGAATTAACTTATGCTATTATAATATATCTGACAAAAAAATCATTCAAGCCAAGTTTTCGTTTGTCTATTTTACTCAAAATGTGCTAAGTCAAATTCAGTTCTTGTACAAAATACTCATTTTTTGCTAATGAAATATCTGGATTTATATAATTTTAGCCAAATGATAAACCTTATATAAATTAATGCTGTAAAACAAAAAGAACACGAAACT
>ENA-OROL01002472-OROL01002472.1-human-gut-metagenome-genome-assembly--contig:-NODE-2472-length-12848-cov-7.773079_pt1 | contig 12848 bp, 6 predicted proteins | sample MGYA00242128_ERZ509048 | MGnify/ENA primary metagenome ERZ509048 (study PRJEB26280, sample SAMEA2338750) | human gut metagenome | biome: human gut; feature: human-associated habitat; material: faeces...
AGCATCTGCCGTACCTCGCTCGCCGTATCGGCACTTAGAATTATGCGGTATTGCCTTTAGTGTTTTCCTTCTACTCCGCCTGACAGAATAACCAATACCCTGTGTAAAATTGCAACTCTTCCCTTTCGCAGCGTACAGTGTTGCATCTTTACACAGGGTATTCCTATCCCTGTCGTATTATAAAAAGGTAATTTACCCTGCAGATTGTTGCCATTTACACAGGTTTCCCCTCTTTTTTGGTTCCCCGCACCTGATTCACCCAAAATCCGCTTTATTTTGCAAACGCTGCATCGCGCTTTTCCTCATGTTTTGCTCTGTAAACCTGTGTAAAATTCCAACATATTTCTCCTTTTTTCCTATTCTCATCTTCTATCCGTTTTGTTGTAATTTCGCACAGGTTTATGTTTTGTAGTATTTTCAGGCTGCTTTGCATACAAAACGGCACCGCGTCTTTCAAAAAACGCGGTGCTGCCTTTGATTTATTCAAGATTTTGAAGTGCTTACCCTGCCGTGCTGTTCTGCTCTGTCAGCCCCGTAAACACCGGGTCGTTCAGCAGCATTCCGGGAACAACATATCGGTAGGTGATTGCCTGCCTGCCGTTGATCACACGCACACTATCGTTGGCCAGTGCCAGCTCTTTCAGGGTTTGCATATCCTCATCGTTCAGATAGATGGAGATCTGCTCCAGGCCAGATGTCTGCTTATATTTTGTCCCGTTTGTAACGGGAACATAGCGGCTGCTGACGGGGTTCAACTCGTAATTCTGCACCCCGCACAGGCGCGCTTTCGCAGCCTGTTCATGGATCAGCTCCGATGTCAGGGTGCCCAGCCGCGTGCCGCGCCAGTCCGCTTCGCTTTGCAGCACTGCCCGCACAGCCAGGTGCAGCCGGATGACAATTCGCTGTTTCATATTGTGGATTCCTGTATTCCTATTTGCATGGATTTTTGTTGTTTGCTGCTTTCGTGGATCTGGATTATTCCACAGCATCAATCAGTGTTTTCAGCTCCTGCGCTGCCGCAATCAGCTCCTGCATCTGGTCCGACATTGCTTTGCGGTCCTCTGCCGTATAACTGCGGATCTTAGCTTCAATATTTTTTGCCGCTGCAATTTTACGCAGTTTGCGGGCCGTGGTAGGCAGCTTGGCCGAAATAAAGTTGTGGTCTTTATCTACTGCCGCCGCCTTGTTTTCCTGCGTCTTGGCCTGACCGATTGCATCCTGTGCATTTTGCAACGCTGCTGCAAATACGCTCTCGCGCTCCTGCATGCTGCGGCGTTCCACTGCTACATCCAGCATGGCGGTGGTCAATGCGTCCTTAATGGCGCGGCGCTCATGGCTGCGTGGGTCAAGGGCTGCAATTTTCAAAAACACTGCGGCTGCACGGGCCTGTTCTTCCAGGGTCAAGCGGAGATAGGTTTCGCACTCGGCTCGGTTCAGGAATTCCTCATCCAGCAAGCGGCGCAGATCAGAGTTGAGATCATTCTGAATCGAAAGCGCCTTATCAATCGTGCGGGAATTCAGCGGGCTGACCTCTTTCAGCGCTTTTTTCGCTTCCGCTGCGCTCAGGTTATACGGTGCTTTCTGCAGGTTTTCCACAAAACGCGCCGCCGCCTGGCGCATCACACGTTCATTGCTGATGCCGCCGCGCACTTGCAGGTTTGCGCTGTCAATATACACAACTTTTTCGTTTTCCGTCAAGTTGCGCACCACTTTGCACTGCACTTTCTGCCATTCACTCATGCGGTTGGGCAGCTGCTTTTCTTCCTGCTCGCGTTTATCCTGCTCCACCAACAGGCGCAGCGCACGCAAGCGGCGCTCGCCGGAAAGCAGCACATATTTTCCGCCAACACCGGTCTTAGGGAACACAACCAGATTGTGCAGCAGCCCCGCGCGGCGGATATCATCGGCCAGCAGCGCAATATCTTCCTCGGTATCCAGCTCACGGTAAAGGGCATTATCCGGGTTTTCTTCAATATCATTGATATTGATCTCGCTGTATTCACCGCCCGGCTCCTGGTCGCCGCGCGCGATCTTACTTAACGCTGCTTCGTTTACTTTAAAGCCTTTCTTCTGCAGTCGGTCCAGTTTGCTTGCCATCACTCTGCCTCCTGTTCAACGCGCGTTTTCAGCTCGGCATACACCTTTGCATAATCCTTTGCCGGGTTGCTGCTGCGTGCACATAGCACAACCGGCGCACCAAGGCGGGTGCTATCCTTTACAGCCTGTCCCTTACGGATTTCGGCAGCAAACAGCTTGCTGCCCAGCTGGCTTTCCCGCAGTTCATTGCGGATCACTTCGGTCAGGGCAGTTTTTTCCACCATAGTCAGGATAATGCCCAAAACATCAATTTTTTCGCCCTCATCGTGCTCCAACTGCTGGCACATGGCCACAGTGCGGTACACACTGTCACGGCTGTAGTCATCGCACACGCAGGGGATCAGCACAAAGTCACTGGCCATCAGGGCGTTGGTCACCATTACATCGCGGGACGGCGGGGTATCGATCAAAATAAAGTCGTATTCGCCGGCAACCTGTGCCAGGCACATGGCCAAAAACATATTGATACTGGTGCTTTCGGACTGTTCCAGGATTTGCAGCTGCTTGGCCGCCATTGGGGTGTTGCCATTTGCCGGAATTATATCAATATTATCAAACTGCGTGCGGGAAATATAGTTCTGCGTGCCGCTGATGCCATAGGCACGGAACATATCATACACGCCAGCGCGGTCAAAAGTATTATCGGTTACACGTGCGCCCGTCAGGGTATAGGTACAGTTGCCCTGGGCATCCATATCCACAACAAGCACCCGCTTGCCGTCCTGCGCCATCAGCGCCGCCAGGTTGCAGACGGTAACGGTTTTTCCCACGCCACCTTTTTCAATGCAGACTGAGATACAATATCCCATTGTTTTCCTCCTTGCGAGCGCCTTTGTGTAGGCATCTCTTCGTTGCTGTCGGTTAATTTTTGCCTTTTGTTCGTTTCTTTTTGCGGTACCGCACGCCGGTATCTTAATCTAAGGCAATACCGCGGGTTGCAAAAACGGGCACCCCATGCCGTGCGACATCTCTTCGTTGCTGTTATAGCTTCTATTATATCATATGCTTCGCGCGTGTCAACGGATATTTTGACGAATATTATGCCGGCATCTCTTCGTTGCTGTTCACGCTTTTTCTCTTCCGCTTTTCCTTCCCATCCTTCTTCCCTTCATCCAGGCATTCCCGCTCACCTGCCTTCATTCTCACCTATTATCCCAAGGTCTATCTGAAATCAAAGAACGCCGGATATTTCCGTTTTTCAGCTGCACCCCAACAAAAAAGCAGCAGCCAGCAATCTGCCAGCCGCTGCTTACCTTATTATAATAGCGCTCCCGGAATATCCGCTCCGCTTAATCTCAATTACTCTTCGCTGTCATCCGGGATATCTTCCTCAAAGGCATCCATCCAGCTTTCGTTGTGCCACTTATCTTTTTCACCTTTTTCCTTGGCGGCAACCTTCTGCCGTTGTGCCTGGTCGTTCATTATGGTGCCGATCGGGTTCAGCGCGCGTTCTTCAATAATGTGGTAGAACAGCCCCATCGGGTTATTCACGTTGGGGTCCTTGGCGGCCTTTGCCCAGAACACATCAAAATCCAGTTCATGCGCCATAGCCTCCATCAACGGGGTCAGGCTGCCATACTTTTCAATCACTTCATTCATGCAGGCCAGGTAATGCAGCCGCATTTCGTCTTTCAGCCCATTGCGCAGGCTGGAAGGCGATGGCACGCACCGCGCTGCCAGGTGGCGGTAAATTTCGTGGTAAGCGCCGCGCTGGCCGCTCGTCAATGTCTTTTCCAGGTATCCATCATCTACAAACTTTGCAAACTCTTTTCGCATATCCTGCCGTTTTACAATCGTTTCGGGAATCAGCTCTACCTTGGGCGGCTCAGGCTCCGGCAGCGTTTGCTGCACCGGCTCGTCCATCACATGGTACTCCGCTTCCAACAGCTCCTCTTTGGGTTCTGCTGCCGGCTTTGCCTTGCGGAAAATATAAATGCGATAGTTATCCATATCCTCGCGCAGCACCTTGTTCAGGTACCGCGCCGGGCTGCGCATCGTCTGCGACCGGGGAATGATCTCCTGTGCATAGCGGGGTGCCACACCGGCCAGCCAACTGGTCAGCCCGCCGCAATCCAGGATGATGGCATTCATCTTTCCAAACACCGTTTTGTTGCCGCCGTCCTGCTCGCCATCGCCTGCCTGGATGGTGCAGCAGGCATCTGCCAACACATCAATGATCACTTCCACCGCGTGCAGCTCTTCGGGCGTAATCTCCGCGCGCAGCTGATCCATGCGCGCTTTCACAACAATTTCCTCCCGCAGCTCGGTGCGGTGGCGTCCAAAGGAATAGGGGATCGTTGTTTCCGGTGCCGAAACATAATCAAAGGTGATCACGCTGGGGTCATCCAGCAGCGAATCCTCAATCGCCACGGTGGGGCGGCCCTTCTTTTTGCTCTTTTTGCGCACTGTGCTGTTGATGCTGTCCAGGTTGGCCTGTGCGGCGGCATCATCCACCGGGTCAATCGTTACCACCAGCGAAAGAACCTTCTGCCCTTTTTTTTCGTACACATCGTAATTAAAAATAATATCCGTCTTTTCGTTAATTTCCGCCTTTGCCTTTTCCAGTGCCAGGCGGCGGAAATCCGACCATCGGTTGGCCGTATACGAAAGCTGTTCATACAGCATGCTCAGGTTCCATACCAGCGGTTCCCCGGCCGCTTTCTTTTTCAGGTACAGGCTCTGGTAGCTCTTGCACAGCTCGTAAATGCGGATGGAATAGGTGGACCGCATCAGCATGGTGTAGGTCACATCCATGGTGGTATACAGGGTTTTCAGCTGCACCAGGTGCGGTTTCAGCACCGGATCCAGCGTGATGGTCATGCGCGCGCGGCCCTCATCAATGCGCACTTTATCGATCCAGCGGAATGTTTCCACCGTGGAAGTTCCGTTATTCTTGATCCACTGGATGGGCGCGTTGGCCAGCTCCTCAATATTTTTGCGCACCTGCTTGTACAGCGCCCCGCTGTGCGGGTCCATGCCGGTCATCTTGATAAAATCATAAATGCTCAGCTCATAAGAGGGCAGGTCCGTATCCTCCGGCTTAATCATCGAAAAAATATGCAGCATCAGGCGCTGCTGGCTCAGCGTCAGGTTGTTGCGCGTCATCTGTACAAGGTCATTGGATTTGCGAACGATGGTCTGGTCCCCGCGTTCTTCAAACGTAACGACAAACGGATCATCTTTTTTCTGTTTACTTGCCGCCATAAGCAGGGGCCTCCTATATCGGTTGCTGTATCCCGGGTGGTCACGCACATCATGCTAAACATTATAGCACATCCTGTTGTCCAGCGCAAGAATTGCAAATTTACACAGGGTTTCACCGCCATTACCCTGTGCAAAATGCAACACCCGCGTTGTGGTTTTCCATATATCCTGTGGGGGCTGCAGCCCGGGTGCAGGTTACACAGGGTTTTATTGTGCTTTTCTGTCCTGCTGTTTCAGGGTTCTGTAACCTGATGGAATGGCAACACCAATTTTTCCCCGTTCTCCCCCATCTCCCGGCTTACCTCTGGTTGTTATTATGGCTTAGTTGTTTAGTTCTATTATTAGTAATAGGTAGAGCCTGTGTAATTTAACAACGCAAACCTGTGTGTTCAACCAACTGCAGCCTGTGCATTCCACCACCATTTTCCTGTGCGGAAAGCAACCTGCGTAAAGTTGCAAATAAGCCAAAAACAGCCAAACCTGTGTAAATTGCAACACGGGGAACGGGCCTATCCTGTGTGGTTTTCCAACAGGTACGCGGGTCACGGCGGGGCAGGGGCGCGGGAATACCCTGTGTAAAATGCAACTGTTCCGGGGGTAACCTGTGCGTTTTTCCAACGGTAAGCGGCATAGGGAAACAAGGCAATCCTGTGCGCTTTTCCAACACGTTTCGGGAATGTTCGGCACAGAATGTGGGCAATACCCTGTGCAAAATTGCAACAGCTCACAGCTGCTTCAAATAGATCAGTTGCAAATTTACACAGGGCAGCACCCCTTATATTATAAGGTAAGTGCCGCACAGAATGGCGCGTGAGGGGTTGCAGTTTACACAGGATAGATTGAAAGCTGGGAGCTGGAGGTGTATCTGAAAACAAAGAAAAAGCTCGTCTGTTTCAGCAAACGCAGCCGGATTTTGTGCTTGCGAAAGATCCACTATTTTCGTTGCTCTCAGATGCACCTCAGGAGCTGGCGCAAATAGAAATCGGCAAGGGGGAACCGGGAATCAGGGGCGGGGCAGGGGGGACAAAAAAGCGAATGGCATATCTGCAGCAAACCCGCACCCCGTTGTAAAGGGAGAACGGCGTCCCGTTGGCGGGCGTGCAATCCACCAAACACACACCCGCCGCCGCAAACACCGCAAACCGTTTGCAGGGGCGCGGTGTACCCATCGCGCCGCAAAAAAACGGGAACCGTGCGCCGCAAACCTGCCATCCCTCCCACAAGGCGCCCACCCAGCCGCCATGCCCCGCCGCAAACAGGCGCATGCGAAACAAATAATTGCGCAAAAACAGGAAAATGCAACAAAAAAGGCGAATTTTGCCGCAAAGTTGCGCTCTGTGTGCGCAGAGGATCATAAACGCGCGGTCAAAGTATATAAAAGGGACCGCTGCCAAAAAGAAAATTAGGAGTAAATTATACAAAGGCTTTGAACACATTATATAATTGGAGGAAAGCGCAATCATTAAAAGTGCTGAAAAACAGGAATTTGCGTGGATTGTATTGTCTTTCTGGTGTAAAGGTGCTATATTAAGAAAATAAAAAGTAAATGCGCAATGAGAAGACTCGATGCGGTTTTTTTTGAAAACAACATGGCAACGGTTGCGCAAGTAAAAGAAGCTGGCTTCTTTTACTGTTTCACAGGGATCCCCTGTGGAACAATGTGCTTCCATCAAGCCAGCGCGAAAGACGGGTGAGCAGATTGAATAGAACAGGAAACAACAAAACAGGTTGGGCGCGCCGGCTGACAGCGCTGCTTGTCACCGCTTGCCTGGTTATGGCAATGGCCCTGCCTGTATACGCCGAGGTGGATCTTCTGCCCGACGCACCTGACGAAGTAGAGCTGCTGGAGGATAAGCCGGGAACGGACTCCGGGGAGGATACCGCTCTGCCGGAGCAGAACGCCGCCACCCCGGTGCCGGATGCCGCTACCCCGGAACCGGAACAAAGCGCCGAGCCGGAGCAGCCCGCCCCGACCGAAACGCCGGAGCCCACGGCAGAACCCACCCCGACCCCGGAACCGACAGCCACTGCAACGGCCACCCCTGTGCCGACCGTGACCCCCACCGCCACCCCGGAACCGACCGAACAGCCGCAGAAGATGTACGCCGCAAGAAGCGTGGGTAACGTGCAGGCAGTTAGTGCGACGGGAGTGCCGGCTACTTACAAGCTCTATTTTGCAGTGCCTAGTAGCTGGAGTGATTGTACACGCGTTATAATTTATGCAGTAGCTACAAATGACACTACCAAGGATCCGTATACGCTTGAAATGCAGGAAGACGGCAAAACGGGAGACGGAAGAAAAATTTATTCTGCGGACCTGAATAAGGACAAACACTATCCATATGGAGGATTGAATGGACTAGAATTTCACGGATATAAAGGGGATACGCTTGAAGATAGTGTGGTAATTGCTGATGTAAATACACGTACGTGGTGGAGGACGTTCGATCCAACTCGTGACGATTATATCGGCGGCAACTACTATGATGCAGAGGGCGCAGAGGGCGAGAAGTGGTCTACCTATACGGTTACGGTTCGCCATAATCAGTTCGCTGGCAAAGAGATGTCCTTTGAAAATAAAACCGGTGAAAAACTAACGAACGTCCAAGCCTGGTTTTATGAACCGAATGATAAAGGAGAGCTTATCCAGGTCGGTGGCCCAATACCCTTAAATAGTGCTGAGTCGGATTCTGGTATTGCTCCTAATTCCACAGCAACCTTTACCATTCCTAACGAGCTTTGCTCTTATGTTAAGTTTACATGGGGTGAGGATAATCCCCAACAATCCAGCAAAATCTATAACTTCTATGGTGAAGATGTTAGTGGTGTTAGTGGTGATGATAAAAAATCCTTTACATACAACAGTGATACAAGGAACTGCTTTATCTATACTGGCGAAGACAACGAAAGATGGGGTATAGAAAAGTCTGTCCTTATCTATTACGATGCTACTTTCTCAAAGCTGCCAACAGGTGATACTGGCGACTATTCAATCCCCAAAGCCAATGAAAGTACGGTTTACTACCGCTTAAAAGGAGAAAATGGCAAAAATAGCATAGGCGGCACAATGAGCCGGATGGGGGACACAGATTACTATGCAGCAGATGTGCCGGATGGCTATACCAAAATTGTATTCTCCTCGTATCCGTTGAGTGACGATGAGGACCTTGCAACCTGCGGCAACAGTACAAAATGGGAAGACATCCCTTCAGGCTATAAGGATACGGAACAGTGCTTCTATGCGGATACGAATGACGATGCAGTATATGGCAAGGGCCAACGTGGCGGCTACTGGGCTCCAAAAGACACCACCCCGCGTGATGCCGAAAAGGGGAAGAGTACTGGCACTAAAGTAGTAGATATTAAACCCGCTGATTTTACGGAAGAAGCAGACACAAAATATGTTACCAGTACGCTGTATGACTATTATACAGATTACGAGTTGAACGGCATGAACCGTGATAACTACGGTGGATGGACTGGTGTAAGTTACCGCAACTGGGTAACCTTCCGTGAATTTGATCAGGCGCTGAGCGATTATTATAAGAAGGCAAAGGCCCAATACCCGATTTATACCGGACATTTCCAGCCTTCTTATCCTGGCTGGGGATATACGTTTGCTGCGATTAGTGCTGCATTGAATCTTTGGGGGCTTAATAGCGACTTCAATAATGAAAATCGCTTCATGGCAATCAATAACTCCACAATCAATGAAAATGGAAATAACGATGGCGAACATTATGACTATGCCTATCAGGGCTTGGTTGAATCCAAAACCTCCACTGGTGATGCAACAGGTGAACCGCTGCTGAAGGATACACTGAAAGATACAAAAGTAGTAGAACCACACTTCGATGAAGCGTTTTTGAGCGGCACCAACAGCAAAAATGCAAAGCTTGGCGATGTGTACAATAATGTTGCGTTCCCCTTTACCAAGAAACAGATTTTTGATGAGGATAAGGGCGTTGATTACTGGTACTTTGACAGCCAAGATACGACCCTGTACTTGAAGCAGGATACCAAGCAAGATCAATATTTCCTGAAATCAAGCACAGACGAGCGGGAAAAGTCATGCAATCTTAAATCTGACTCCTCCTTAAAAACGATAAAAAAAGATGGCAAGGATGTAAATTCCTATGGCTACTTCCCGTTCAATGAAACAGCAACCTCTCTTAATGCTTCTACCTACAATTACGGCTTTGGCACCAAGCTGCAGATGGATTTTACCCTGACGGATGACGGCAAAGTTGAAACAGAGAAGGCAGATGGAACAAAGGAAAAAACCAGCATCAAGTTCTTCTTCTCCGGTGACGATGACGTTTGGGTATTCATTGATGGCCAGCTGGCGCTTGACGTTGGCGGCGCCCATGGTAAGGTTTCCGGCCTGCTGGAATTTGGCGAGACAAATACAAAAGATGGAAAGAAAAATAGTGTAACAGCCTATGTCAGTAGGGTCAAAACAGGCGGAACGTCAGATAATGATAAAGATGAAACAAATGGCAATCGCGCTGTCAAGACCGTAACATATAATGGCGAGAAAATCTCTTTCTACGCGGAAAGCACTCCTCTTGTAGAGAAAGACACTCCTCTTGTACTCGACAAAGGCAAAAAGCACACCCTTACCATGTACTATATGGAACGCGGTATGTGGGAGTCCAACATGGCGGTGGCGTTCAACTTCCCGGATAATAACGAGCTGCAGGTTCAAAAAGTGGTCGATCTGAAAAACGTTACTGATGATGACTTCCGAAACTGCTTTAAAAACCAGAAAATCTTCAACTTCACCATCCAGAATCAGGCAACCCATTATGGAACAACACTGGCCGCTAAACCGAATCCAAGCGATACCGAAAAGGTGAATTTGACTGCGACTGGTAACACGATTAAACCCGCAACCGAACCAACCGAATCAAACAAAGGCGACTACATTTTCGAGTTGGTTAAAAACCCCTGGCCAGATTCCAAGCCGGATTCCGGGCAAGATCCCGGGCAAGATACCGGGCAAAATACCGAACAGGTCCTTCACTGGTACGCACGCTATATGGATACGCAAAGTGCAGCGCGTGAGAAACGTCGTGGCATCCTGACGCTGGAAAACCCCATCAATATCAAAGACATGCGCTTCCTTACGTTCCAGGTTTACGTTGATACAACGGATGGTAGTGAAGGTGACCTTTCCCTCAACAACCTGTATCTGGAACTGCTGGATGATAAAGACGTCCAAAAAGGCAGCCTTGACACATCAGGCATTAACGGCGCAACATATGGCTCGGTCGAAGTGACGACAGACCAATGGGTCACCGTAAAGCTGGACCTGCACAAGATGAAAGAGCGGGACGGTTTTAGCGACAACGTCAAAACCATCCGCGTGGGCGATAACTATAACCGCAACATCTATTTCAGGGACTTTACCTTCATTCCCAAAGCGGTGCCAAGTAAGATGACCGGCTTTACAACCGATCAGAAGGAAATCCCGGATTACGGCTCCGCCGAAAGCGGTCATTTGGAAAACGCCGAAAACGCACAGTACACCTCCAGCAATGACACAGACACCCAGTTGGTGGACAAGGACGGACGCTTTGTTCTGGAAGCTGGAGAAACCGTTACCTTCAGCGACCAGTTCCGCCGCGGCAGCTACATTTCGCTCAAAGAGGAACTGAACGAAAACCTGTACGACACCAAATGGACGGTGTGCGAGAACGGGAAGGAGGTTGAGTCGATGAGCGGAGGTAAGAGCGTAAGTCTTTTGGATCCAGCACCTCCGTTAATCGAGCAGAAGGGAAGCGGCCCCGATGATGGCCGAACGGAAAAGATTACGTCTGAGACGGAACAAGAAAGCGGCAATGTTCAAAACATTTATAACGGACAGAAGCCCACTACCGCTAACACCATCGTCTTCCGCTCCTATAAGGACCCGGACGAAACAAAATCCACGCTGACAAAGCTAAAGGTAAAATACGTCAACACCGTCAAAACCGGCGGGCTGAAAATCCAAAAGAAGGCCGCAGAGGGCGAAACCTTGACCGGAACCTACACCTTCAAAGTTACCTTTAATGATGTTGGCGGTGCTGGTCTGGAAAAAGAGGACATCATAAGGTATGTTGAGATCGACATGACCGATGAGAAAAAATACCCAGACCACACCGTGACCATCACCGGCATCCCCGTTGGCACCCGCTATACCATCGAGGAAGTTACACCGCTAGATGGTTCCAGGCTGCAAAGCGTAACTGTTCCGAAAGGTTGCGATTCCGCCGATGTGATCGACAACACCGTGGAAGGCGTGATTAAGGAGCCAAACACCTGCCCAATTACCGCAATCTTTACCAACACCCGGCGCACACTGATCAACATTGAGTTCGATAAGCTCTGGAAAGATGCAAATGGTAAGGACGATCTTAGCACTGCGAAGCAGCCGAAACAAATCTACATCCAGCTCCAGCGCCGCCTGGCAACCAGCACAAAAGATGATGACTGGACACCGGTAAACTACGGCACGAAAGCCTATGTTACCATTACCCCCGATGATAATAATGGCTGGAAGCATACCTTTAGCGGTTTGGATCAGCGCCAGGTTGGCGAAACCAACACGAACTACCAATACCGCATTGTGGAAGGTACGGTGGATAAGGCTGGCAACTTTACCGCGGTAAAGCCGAACGAAACCATTACGATTAACGGCAATACGTATGTTGTAACGGCTGAAGCTGAAGCGACAGCAAACAGCGAAACGAACAGCGCGGGCAGCTCAACAGACAATACAGCCACAGTGACCCCCGATGGAACCATCACCGGCGGCAGCGGCAAGATTGTGCTGACCAACACGCTGCAGAACCCGAAGTTTGTACTGGATATCATCAAGAAGGACGCGGAAAAAGACGAAAAAGGCAATGACGTGCCCTTGAGTGGTGTTGAGTTCAAGCTGGAAAAGCTGGTCGAAACAACCGAAGGAAAAACGCAGGTAGATACTACCTATACCGGTACAACGAACGACAACGGCAAAATAACCCCGAACCCGTTCACAGATCTGAAACCCGGTACATACCGCCTGACGGAAACCAAGGCACATCCGGGGTACAACCTGTTGGCACAGCCAATTAAGATCCAATTTACCCAAGACGGCAAGTGTTATATTGATGGGCAGTTAATTCCGGACAAAGAGCTTACGCAGTCCGACAACACCTACACCATGACCCTTACCGTTCTGAACCGTAAAACGCCTGAGCTGCCCCACACGGGTGCAGACGCGCCAAGCCTGTGGCTGCTGATCGGCATGCCGCTGGCGGTGGCAGGGCTGTTGATATTCACATTCCGCTACAACAGGAAAGGGGGCCGGCGACATTAACCATCCCCCGGAAACCCAGCAACCCCCAGGATACAGGGCCTGCCCGCCCGTGCGCGCCCGTTTACGGCAGGGCGCAGCCATAAGCCGGGGTGTGTAACTGAAAAGCGGAAAATATCGCCTATTTCTATAAGCGCAGCCGGATTTTGTGCTAAGGCAACACCGCACAATTCCCGCCTTACGGCTTAAGCACCGCTTCGGCGGC
>ENA-OROL01002481-OROL01002481.1-human-gut-metagenome-genome-assembly--contig:-NODE-2481-length-12819-cov-3.018646_pt1 | contig 12819 bp, 12 predicted proteins | sample MGYA00242128_ERZ509048 | MGnify/ENA primary metagenome ERZ509048 (study PRJEB26280, sample SAMEA2338750) | human gut metagenome | biome: human gut; feature: human-associated habitat; material: faeces...
CCCATCCACGCCCTGCCTGTAATAAGGCTCCACATATGATGGGAGCCTTTGTATCTCTTCATTCTTAAGCAGTGTGTTGATCGCCATATAGACCTTCACTCCGAATCTGTGACAATAGTCTATGGTATCAAGCAATTCTTTTTCATCAAAATTACCGGCAAATGCCCGGGCACTGAACATACTGCCTCCAAGATATACCGCGTCTGCATATGCATTGACTGCAGCTTTCACCGCCTCCGTGTTGCCCGCCGGTGCCAAAATTTCAGTCTTATTTAACATTTTTCTCCGCTTCAAGTTTTATGATCTGTCTCTGAAGTTCACTTATCTTCTCTTTGTATTCCTCTATCATCTTCTGTGCAGACTCATACTTTATCTGCACCTCGATAACCTCATGTCTCAGATCATATATCTGCTTATCCTTGTCGTCATCCTCGGTGAGCATCTGATTGACCTGATCCTTTGCCTTAAAGTAGTCATCGGCTATATTCAGTGCAAGCAGAACATTCTGATACTCTGCGTTAAATCTCCTGTACGCCTCAGATGACTGACATTCTGCTATCTTGCCATTGATATATGTCGCCACATTCTGGAGATAGTCCTCGCTCTCCTGGCCGCTCAATGTATATACTTTATTGTTGATTACCACCTTGATATCATTCTTCTGTGCCATATCCCATTCTCCTTTACTTATCCTTTATAAATGCATCCAGTCCAAAATGTCTGTAACATAGATCAGTGACAACTCTTCCCCGGGGAGTTCTGTTTATGAATCCATTCATTATGAAATACGGCTCATACACATCCTCTATCGTGCCCGGATCCTCACCAACGGCAGCCGCCAGTGTATCCAGACCGACAGGCCCTCCTGCAAATTTCTCTATCATTGTCATTAATATATTTCTATCGTTCACGTCCAGTCCCATGGAATCGACCTGAAGCTTGTCCAGAGCGGCCTTAGCAACATCGTGATCTATATGGCCGTCATGACACACCTCAGCATAATCCCTGCAGCGCTTGAGAAGTCTGTTCGCAAGTCTCGGTGTACCTCTTGATCTTCTTGCGATCTCAAGTGCACCCTCCTCGTCTATGTCAACTCCAAGAACCTCCGCTGACCTCATCACTATCTCTCTCAGATCGTCATGGGTATAAAATTCCAGCTTGTCCACCATTCCAAATCTGTCCCTTAGGGGAGCCGACAACATTCCGACCCTCGTCGTTGCACCTATCAGTGTAAATCTTGGCAGATCAAGTCTGATCGACCTTGCACCTGCGCCCTTGCCTATCACAACATCTATTGCGTAATCCTCCATAGCCGGATAGAGCACCTCCTCAACCTGTGTGCTGAGTCTGTGTATCTCATCGATAAACAAAATGTCGTTGTCCGACAGATTGTTGAGTATCGCGGCAAGCTCACCGGGCTTTTCTATGGCAGGTCCCGAGGTGATCTTGATATTTACCCCCATCTCATTTGCCACAATGGTCGACAGCGTCGTCTTACCAAGTCCCGGCGGTCCATACAGAAGCAGATGATCCAGTGGCTCATTTCTCTTCTTCGCCGCCTCTATGAATATGTGCAGATTATCCTTGACCTTTTTCTGTCCAATATACTCCGACAGATACTGAGGTCTGAGATTATATTCACTTTTCTGTTCTTCTATGTCCAAGCTTTCTGTTGAAATAATTCTGCCCATTTTTTTCTACCTATCTGATCAATATTCTATATCATAAATCTGAGTGCCGCCTTAAGGAGCTGCTCCTCATCCATATCCGCTGAACCATCTACACGCGAAACAGCACGTCCCGCCTCAACACCTGAATATCCAAGTTCTGTGAGAGCCGATATGACATTTGTTCTCACATCGCCTGCAGCGGTCTGCACAGCAACCGAATCATTGTATGCTGCATCTATCATATCCTCCATGCTCAGCTTATCCTTGAGCTCCAGAATGATCCTCGAAGCGCCCTTTGCCCCGATTCCATTAGCCTTTGATATGGCCTTTACATCCTCAGATATGACCGCAAGCCTGAGCTCGTTCACGGTGAGTGTTGACAGAAGAGACATGGCAACCTTTGGCCCCACACCGCTCACTCCCAGCAGTATCTTGAACACATTGAGTTCATCTGCGTTCTCAAAGCCAAACAGACATATCTCATCCTCGCGTATATACATGTATGTGCTTACTTTTATCTCTGAATGTACCGGTGGAAGCTTCTCCATAAACTTTCCGGATACCATGAGCTGATACCCTATTCCACCACACTCGATCACTATATAATTGTCACCCTTTATTTCAAGTGCTCCTCGAATATATGAAATCATCCGTTAACTCTTCCTGTCCTGTAATATATGACGGTATCTCAAAATCGCATAGAAACCGACATTAAATCTTCGTAATTATATCATATTATTTATCAATTGTGAATATATGTTTGCTTTTTTGAAAAACGACAGCTACTATATATATTGCAGAACAATGCATGTTCTATAATGTACCTTACGCAAGGAACCAAAAGGAGCCATTATGAAAATTTTTGAATATACTGAAGACATAAATGTAGATACAGCTCACATATCGGACGAGCTGTCGGATATACTCTATTTTGATATAGAAACAACCGGCCTCAGCGCCAAACGTTCGGATCTCTATCTGATCGGATGTTCATATTTCTCAGACAGTGCATTTCGCACCCAGTTGATATTCAATGACAACGGAACTTCAGAGCCTGAAATGCTGTCCCATTTTGAACAGATCCTAAAGAATCACAAAATACTGGTGTCATACAACGGCGATACCTTTGACATCCCCTACTTGCTGAAAAAGATGGAGCAATTCGACGTGGACTCTACGCTTGACAATATACAGAGCGTGGATATATATAGAACAACCAGAAAATACAAAAAGCTTCTGCGTCTGGACTCGGCTAAACAGTTTGACATAGAGCATCTGATTGACTTCCAGAGAAATACTTTTATATCAGGAGGCGATCTTATATCCGCCTACAAGCATTATCTGAATTCTCACGACGAATCTCTGCTTGACGATATGCTCACCCATAACCATGACGATATAAGAGGGCTTATATCTATATCTGAATTTGTGAATATCCCTCATATTCCTGATGACTTTCAGATAGATGATATATCCGATACCATCGATTCAATAACATACAACTGTTCCATTCCAAAGCTTCCATGCCGCATAACGGAATCCCTGAATGGAATTCTTGTAAATGCATGTAACACACATATGCATGTGGTCGTTCCAAAGACCCGGGACACCGAAATGAAATACTTCTTCAAGGACTACAAAAATTATTACTATCTACCTATGGAGCACATGGCCATACACAAATCAATGGCGGCTTATGTGGACGATGCCCACAAGGAAAAAGCGACAAAGGACAATGCTTTCACCACCAAGACCGGCAGCTTCATACCCTGTCCACCAGGATTTCACGGAGAGATATTCTATGATACAGATCTTAAAGGAAACCGTTTTCTTTCGGACAGCACCGAATTACACGAAAAATGTGAGCAATCCCACGCCTATATCCTTGCAGTCCTGAACAAACTATTCTGATATAAATATTCTGGCATAAAAAAACCGTAGTCATTATCGACTACGGTTTTCTTAACTGTCTATATATCAGATTACTCCTCTGTGTCCTCTGCTACATCATCTGTATACTCTGGAGCTGGAAGTAATTCCTTTACGCTGAGACTGATCTTCTTGTCTTCTGCATTGCACTCAACAACAACTGCCTCAACCTCATCGCCTACCTTGTATACATCCTCTGGCTTGTTAACATGCTCATATGAGATCTGTGATACATGGAGAAGTGCGTCAACACCTGGCTCAAGCTCGATAAATGCACCGAAATCAGCCATTCTTGCTACCTTACCTGTAACTACTGTTCCAGGAGCATACTTCTCTGCTGCGTTAAGCCATGGGTTTGTATCATCAAACTTAAGGCTGAGAGCGATCTTCTCGCCGTCAATGTTCTTGATGAATGCCTTAACAGTATCACCAACCTTGAGAACTGACTTAGGATCGTCAACTCTTCCCCATGACATCTCTGAGATGTGAAGAAGTCCGTCTGCTCCACCGAGATCTATGAATGCACCGAAGCTTGTAACGTTCTTTACAACACCCTCAACTATCATTCCAACTTCTATTCTATCAAACAGAGCCTTTGCAGCCTCTGCCTTTCTTGCTGCAACGATCTGCTTTCTGTTACCAATTATTCTTCTCTTCTTTGGCTGGTACTCTGTGAGTACAAACTCGATATCCTGATCAAGGTACTTGTCAAGATTCTTCTCGTATGTATCTGAAACAAGACTAGCAGGGATAAATACTCTTGTCTCATCGTACATAACGTTAAGTCCACCGCTTACAACCTGAACAACCTTACCTGTAAGGATCTCTCCTGACTCAAGAGCAGCCTCAAGCTTCTCATTAGCCTTCTCTGCAGCAACTCTCTTGTATGAGAGAAGAACTGATCCCTCGCCATCGTTTGTCTTAACAACCTTGGCTGTTATCGGATCATCAACATGTACAAGCTCTGTCAGATCTGCATTAGGTGTGTTGGTATACTCGCTTCTAGGAATAATACCATCTGACTTGTAGCTGATGTCTACCAGAATCTCATCAGGCTTAACATCGATAACTCTACCTTCTACTATCTCTCCTGTCTTGATTGAGACTCTGCTCTCATCATTCTTTAATAATTCTTCAAAATTCATCTCGTCCATCCTACCATGAACCTCCTTAATAATTTTGTTTGGGGTAGATGCCCCAGCTGTAATACCTACCCTACTAACGGATTCAAAAGTAGTCAAATCCAAATCAACGAGTGTCTGTATATAGTAAGTATTCTCACATTCTTTTTTACTAATCTCATATAACTTCTGAGTATTAGAGCTGTTCCGACCACCTATAACAATCATGGCATCTACCTTTGATGCAATCTCCTGCGCCTCCCTTTGACGCACAGACGTAGCATTACAGATAGTCTTATAAGCAGTAACATTATACAATTTATTTCGAATAATATCAACAATATAATTAAATTTTCTGTAATTAAAAGTTGTCTGACTAACTATCGATATATTATCCGCTGTTTTGACCTCTCCGTCAATACATTTTCTTACAAAAGCCTCAGCCTCCTCCTCGGAACCTATGACTACCGGAGGCTCTACACACCAGCCCACGATTCCTTTCACCTCGGGATGGCTTGAGTCGCCTATGATGACGACTGTATTTCCTTTCTGTCCTTCCTCGCGCACTATGTTGTGTATCTTCTTGACAAATGGACAGGTCGCATCTATCACCGTATTCCCACCAGCCTCCAGAATGTCATATATCCTTTTCTCAGCGCCATGGGATCTGATTATGACCTTGCTGTCTTTTATCTCAAGCAATTCGTCATCACTGTCGATCACCTGCACTCCGTGCTTTGTAAGATCACCAACCACCTCTTCATTGTGTATTATCTGACCATAAGTATAAACATTTTCCTCATCAGCATGTTCGTATGCTGTATCCACTGCACGCTGAACGCCAAAGCAGAATCCGGCACTCTTTGCAAGTAATATCTCCATATCTAAACCACCTGTATTACATTCTCTCTCTTGCAAGTCCGACTATAGTGTCTGTAACCTGCTCTATCGTCATATCTGAGCTGTCGATAAGAACCGCGTCATCAGCCCTCTTTAAAGGAGCTGTTTTTCTCTCCATATCCTGCTTATCCCTCTGGATTATATCCTGCTCTATCTTCTCTATATCAATATTCTCAGCGCCCTTTGCGACAAGCTCGTCATATCTTCTTTTGGCCCTCACTGCCGAAGAGGCGGTAAGGTATACCTTGAGCTCTGCTGAAGGAAGTATATTTGTTCCTATATCCCTTCCATCCATGACAACATCATTTGAAGCAGCGAGATCCCGCTGGAGTGACAGAAGCTTTTCCCTGACGCATGGAAGTGCAGATGCCTTTGAAGCCATATTACCAGCAGCCTCAGTTCTCAGCTTTCCTGTTACATTCTCGCCGTTAAGGTAGACCTGCTGTGCTCCATCCTCATATTTTATTTCCACGGAAATGTCCGCTATGCTTTTCTCCACCAGGTCTTCATCGCTGGCAGATATATTGCTTTCTGTGAGATATACAGCCACCGCCCTGTACATGGCACCTGTATCCACATATATAAAACCAAGCTCGCCTGCCGCCTTTTTTGCTATCGTGCTTTTGCCTGCACCTGCAGGTCCATCTATTGCTATATTCATATCTTCGTCTCCCTGTAATTAAATTGACTGTCGTCCACGCCTATTGTAAACTCTCGGAAGCAGAAAGTCCAGCCAGATATCCAGTCGACCACGCCACCTGCAGGTTAAATCCACCTGTCAGCGCATCGATATCCAGCAGTTCTCCGGCAAAATACACGCCCCCCACAAGCTTAGACTCCATGGTGGAAGGATTTACCTCTTTTACGCTCACTCCGCCTCTTGTGATTATAGCCTCATCATATCCCCGAAGCCCCACAAATGTAAGTCTGAATTCCTTCAGCACATCTATAAGTCTCTGTCTTTCTTCCCTGGTCACTGAGTTGACCTTCTTATACGGATCGATACCGGATCTCTCCACAACCACATCTATCATCTTGATCGGAAGCAGATCTCCAAGAGAATTCTTGAAGTCTTTGTTTGCATATTTCTTGAAATCCTTGAGGAGTCTGGCATCAAGCATATCTCTGTCCATAGCCGGCTTCAGATCTATGTACATGTCTATATCTTTTCCAATATACCTGTGTATATATGCGGAGGCCTTGATCACCAGCGGCCCACTTATGCCAAAGTGGGTAAACAGCATCTCCCCCTGTTCGTCAAATATTTTCTTCTTTCCACTGCTTATGTGAAGTGCCACGTTTTTAAGCGACAGTCCCATCATCATGGAGCAGCATTTCTCTTCTATCTCAAACGGAACCAGTGATGGACTTAACGGCTTTATCGTATGACCCATATGTTCTGCCAGTCTGTATCCGTCTCCGGTAGATCCCGTGAGTGGATACGATCTTCCGCCGGTACAAATTATAACAGCATCACAGTATATCCTGTCATTGCCTGTCCCGCCGTTATCTCCTGATACGTCAACACTCTTTATCCTGCCATCCTCTATATTGATTCCTGTAACCTTCGTATTCAAATACAGACTTATATTTTTATTTCTGTTTATAAGAGTTTTGAATGCTCCTATAACGTCTGAAGAATGATCGCTTGTCGGGAACACTCTTCCTCCGCGTTCTATCTTGAGCGGACATCCGGCCTTCTCCAGATAGTCCATTATCATATTGTTGTCAAATGTATAAAAGGAGCTGTACATAAACTTGCTGTTCGTGACCACTGAATTAAAAAATCCGTCAGCGTCACATGCATTTGTCACATTACAACGTCCCTTACCTGTTATAAATAACTTTTTTCCGATCCTGTCATTCTTTTCAATGAGAATGACCTTATTCTTCTGTGCCGCTGTCAGTGCAGCCATTACCCCTGCAGCTCCTGCTCCTATAACCACTATTTTTCCTGTCATATTATCTCCATATATTAAACAAAAGGACAGAGACTCCGCTCGCGGAGCTCCGTCCCTTTTTATGATCATTTATATATCTGACCTTATGAATTCAGTTATTAAACTGGATAAGCTGTGCTGTCCTTGTCAGCAAGTGTGACATCGACCTTCTTATCCTGAGCCTCTCTGTACTTGAAGAAGTCAGTAGCAACCTGTGGGAACAGTGCATATGTGAGTACATCCTCATCCTGCTTCTTGTACTGGATCATCTCCTTCTCAATCTTGTCGAGCTCGTTCTCAAGAAGATCTGCTGGACGGCATGTGATCTGCTTCTCATCGCCGATAACCTTCTTCTTAACCTCTGGATCAACAGGCTTTACTGACTGACCATACTCGCCACGTACAAGTGCCTTTGACTCCTTTGTACACATCTTGTATCTCTCGCCTGTTACGACGTTGAGAACTGCCTGCGTGCCAACGATCTGGCTTGAAGGAGTAACAAGTGGTGGCTCACCATAGTCCTTACGAACTCTTGGAACCTCCTCAAGAACTGCCTCGAACTTATCCTCAGCACCCATCTCCTTGAGCTGTGATACGAGGTTTGAAAGCATTCCACCAGGTACCTGGTAGAGAAGTGTCTTAACGTTAACGCCAAGAACCTTTGGATTTAAGAGACCACTTGCGATCCACTCTTCTCTGAGTGGTCTGAAGTAGTCTGCTATCTCAGCCAGAAGCTTCTGATCCAGACCTGGATCAAACTCTGTTCCCTCAAATGTCTTGGCCATAACCTCTGTTGCAGGCTGTGATGTACCAAGCGCAAGAGGTGAGATTGCTGTATCGATGACATCACATCCAGCCTCTACAGCCTTGAGATATGTCATTGAAGCTACACCTGATGTGTAATGTGTATGAAGCTGAATTGGAAGGCTTGAACCATCCTTGAGTGCCTGTACAAGCTCTGTAGCCTTATTTGGAACAAGAAGTCCAGCCATATCCTTGATACAGATTGAATCTGCTCCCATATCCTCGATTCTCTTTGCCATATCCTTCCAGTAATCCAGAGTATATGCATCACCGAGTGTATATGAAAGAGCTACCTGGGCATGTCCACCCTCTTTGTTACAAGCCTTAACTGATGTCTGAAGGTTTCTAAGATCGTTCAGACAGTCAAATATTCTGATGATATCAATACCATTTGCGATTGACTTCTGTACGAAATACTCTACAACATCATCTGCATAATGACGGTATCCGAGGATATTCTGTCCTCTGAAGAGCATCTGCAGCTTTGTATTCTTGAATCCATCTCTGAGCTTTCTGAGTCTCTCCCATGGATCCTCCTTAAGGAATCTGAGTGATGCATCAAATGTTGCACCGCCCCAGCACTCTACTGAATGATAACCAACCTTATCCATCTTGTCGATGATAGGAAGCATCTGCTCGGTTGTCATACGAGTAGCTATAAGTGACTGATGCGCATCACGCAGTACAGTTTCCGTAATCTTTATCGGTTTCTTATCTGCCATTTTATCGTCCTCCTATAATTATATAAATTCTGATTAAATTCCAAATATTGCAAGGAATGTACCTGCAGCTACGGCTGTACCGATAACACCTGCAACGTTTGGTCCCATAGCGTTCATCAGAAGGAAGTTTGTAGGATCATACTGTGATCCAACCTTCTGTGAAACTCTGGCTGCCATTGGAACGGCTGATACACCAGCTGAACCGATAAGCGGATTAACCTTACCCTTTGTCGCCCAACACATGAGCTTACCGAAGAGAACTCCGGCTGCTGTACCAAATGCGAATGCGACAAGACCAAGGAATACTATCTTAAGTGTACTCATCTTAAGGAATGCCTCTGCACTTGTAGATGCACCTACTGAAGTACCAAGTAAGATAACAACGATATACATAAGAGCGTTTGAAGCTGTCTCTGTGAGCTGCTTTACAACGCCGCACTCCCTGAAGAGGTTACCAAGCATCAGCATACCTACAAGTGGAGCTGTTGTTGGAAGTATAAGAACTACCACAAGTGTAACAATGATAGGGAAGAGAATCTTCTCGATCTTGGTTACAGGTCTGAGCTGTGGCATTCTAACAAGTCTCTCCTTCTTTGTTGTGAGAGCCTTCATGATAGGTGGCTGGATAACTGGAACCAGTGACATATATGAATATGCCGCAACTGCTATAGGTCCGAGAAGTGTTCCACCCATACCGAGCTTACCGGCAAGGTAGATAGATGTAGGACCATCAGCACCACCGATGATTGATATTGCTGCGGCTGCCTTATCATTGAATCCTAAAAGGATTGCTATAAGGTAAGCTGAGAAAATACCAAACTGAGCTGCAGCTCCTAAAAGGAAACTTGCAGGATTTGCAATAAGTGGTCCGAAGTCTGTCAACGCACCTACACCCAAGAAAATAAGTGAAGGCAATATACTCCATTCATCAAGTATATAGAAATAATGTAATAATCCTCCGACACCATTTGATGTACTATCAGGATCTGCCATGATATCAGGATAAATATTTACAAGAATCATACCAAATGCGATAGGTACCAACAATAATGGTTCGTATCCTTTTTTAATCGCTAAATAGAGAAAGATACAGCCAACCACGATCATAAGGTAATTTCCTAATGTAAGTGATGTAAACGCGGTCTGACCTGCAAGATTCTCAAGCGTTGTAATAACGTAATCCAAAGTCAGTCCCTCCTAGTTTAATGTTGCAAGTACTGCTCCTGCTTCTACTGAATCTCCTGCTGCTACATTGATGCTTGCTACTGTACCATCCTGTGGTGCAACTACTTCATTTTCCATCTTCATAGCTTCAAGAATTAAAATAACTTCACCTTTCTTTACAGCCTGTCCTGCTGATGCCTTAACTGATAAAATCTTACCAGGCATTGGTGCATTTACCTTAACTGAGCCTGCTGCTCCTGTCGGTGCAGCTGCTTTTGGTGCTGCTTTAGGAGCTGCCTTTGGTGCTGCCTTAGGAGCTGAAGCTGCTGCTCCTGTTGCTCCTTCTTCTACTGTTACATCATAAACAGTACCATTTACGGTAATTGTATAATTTTTCATGAATTTGTCCTCCATTTATTTTTCTTATCTTCTAATAATTGAACGAATAACAAGACCGTCTGCTGACTCTGTCTCACTTGCTGCTGCGATAGCTGCCGTAATAACAGCAACCAGCTCTAAGTCATCAACAAGATTTTCCTCTTCAACAGCAACAGGTGCTGTCTCAACAACAGGTTCTGCCTTAACTTCTTCTTTCTTTGCACCATTCTGGAAATTAGCAATGTGCTTAAACTGTGCAATTATAAGTGCGATAAATATAAGAACCGCAAATACGATTGCCATACTAAGAATAGTATTAAGTCCGGCTTTTGACATTTTCTGACCAAGACTTGTATACTCTTCTACTTTCCAAGAAGATGTCTGACCTTTTTCATCATATGTTACTGAGAATATGAGTTTCTTTCCTGATGAAGTAGTATATGTCTCTACAACTGTTGCAGAATCACTACTTATAGTGAAATCAGTATCAACCTTTTTACCCTGTTTTCCATATTCTTTTTTCAACTGTACAGACTCTTTATACTGATTGACCGTGTCCTCATCAACTTCCGTTGACTGTTCTTTCATTGATTTGACTGCACTCTCAAAATCATAACTAAACCAGCTTTTTACAAATGAATCAGCGTTTTTTTCAAGTGTTGCCTTATCAAAATTTTTGTTTGTCTTTGTAAGGCTTAAACTGCAGCCTGCCATCATCAGAATGCATGACACGATACAAAAAATTAAACATAATTTCTTCTTCATATAACGCTCCTTACTTAGATGGTTCCATGTTTTTTGCCGATAGGATATTCGCTTTTTGTAAACAGCATCTCAAATGCAAATAAAAGCTGTTTTCTCGCAGATTCAGGAGCAATAACAGAATCTATATATCCTCTTGCTGCGGCTGCCTCAGTACCTGACTGAGCTTCAAACTCTGCTGCTTTTGCTGCAACATCCGTATCTTTGTCATCAGCATACATAATCTTTGCTGCGACATTTGAATCCATCATACCAACTTTTGCATCAGGAAGTGCAAATACCATGTCTGCACCAATATGCTTTGAGTTCATGGCTACATATGCGCTGCCATATGCATTTCCTGCAATAAGATTAACCTTAGGTACATCTGCCTCAGCAAATGCGCTTGTAAGTTTAGCTGCTGCACAGGCGATAGTTTTCTCTTCCTCAACTGTTGTGGCAAATCCCTCAACATTTGTAAGAGTAAGTACAGGAATATTAAATGCATCACATTTCTTAACAAATGCTGCTGCTTTTTCACAACCTGCTGTTGTAAGACGTGCATCATATTTTGCTGCGACTTTTCCGTCCTCATCAAACTCTGCTGTACGGTTTGCTACTGCACCTACTGTCATTCCGTCAAGGCAGATAAATCCTGTAACCATCTCTTTTGCATAACCTGCTTTTTCTTCAAGGAAGAAATTGTTATCACCGAGATCTGCAAGTGCAACTGCCGGATCTGCAACTTCTGCTGCAAAGTTATCAACCATACGGTTAAGGTCATCCATACACTCATCCGAAATTCCTGTTTCATTGTTATTCTGCGGAAGAATGCTAATAAGTTCTCTAACACTGTTAAGAACTTCCTCTTCACCCTCAATAACAAAATCAACTGTTGAAGCAACAGCTTCTACTTCGTTAACATTATGTACAATCATCTTTTTAACAGATTCAGGCATTGGAGCTTCCATTTTCCATCTGTCACCTACAGCATCCTCATAGGTCTTTCCTGCTGAACGCGGGCTTGCCGCTACCGCAACAACCTCAAACCATGGGTGGTTCTCAAGCAGAGAGATAAATCTCTGTCCTACCATTCCTGTTGCTCCTAAAATACCTACTCTTAACTTCTTTTCCATAAATAATCTCCTCCGCAATTGTTTTTATATCCAGCAGAATTTATCTGCCTGATTACCAAAAGATAAATCTGCTATTTACAGCCATCATGACATTCGCAGTCACATTCCTGATTTTCAAGGATATCAGGGATTCCATTACCATCGCTGTCAACCTCGCCGGGCCTGATTCCCGATTCACCGACCATATCTCTTCCACGTACATTGTACTTATCTCTCTCAATATTGACATACTGCTCTATAAGTCCGGCTACCATACGCACCTTGTGGACATTTTTAAGCACATTGTCACAATTATACACGCCGCCGGCATATAT
>ENA-OROL01002483-OROL01002483.1-human-gut-metagenome-genome-assembly--contig:-NODE-2483-length-12817-cov-5.264535_pt1 | contig 12817 bp, 9 predicted proteins | sample MGYA00242128_ERZ509048 | MGnify/ENA primary metagenome ERZ509048 (study PRJEB26280, sample SAMEA2338750) | human gut metagenome | biome: human gut; feature: human-associated habitat; material: faeces...
TTATTACTACGGAGCTTTCGATCTGCGCAACGGACCGGAGGCCGGTCGGTGCGGCGGGAGGGAAGGATGGTGAAAAGTCGGCGCGAAAATGCGACGGAAGGCGGGACGCCCTTGCCCGGTCGGTTTTGTCGTATATATCCAAACCGACAAAAGATTTTTCGCTCGATTTCACATTGCAAAAGTTTGAATATTCAAAAATAATTGCACGATTTTTGTTTTTTTAATAAAAACATCTCTGAATTTGTCATTTTATTCGCTTTAACCCTAATTTGATATGAAAAACATGAAGTATTTGTCGCTACTGGCAATTTTAGGGTTGCTTGTCGGCTGTACCAGTGACTTGACCACAGAGGAAGTCCCCCAACCTCCGTCCGTCCCCGAGCAGAAAATCTCGCACGTCGTCCCCGTCGAACAAGCCCTTGAGGATTTGCAAGGCCTTCTCGAGGCGATCGACGCTCCGGCGGAAGACGGCGCTGTCACCCGCAGCGGCGGCATACGGCGTGTGAAAAACGTGACGACGGTTTCTCCCGAAGCGTTAAGTCCCGGCGGTACCCGCAGCGAAGCCACGGCCGACGTGGAGGATCTGCTCTACATCGTCAATTTCGAGAACGAGGCGGGCTATGCCATTCTGGGGGCCGACGACCGGTTGGAGCCGGTCTATGCGGTCGTCGATGAAGGAAGCCTCACGACCGAAGAGTTCCGGTATGCCGTAACGGTTACTCCCGAACAGGCCGAAGCGGACGGTGAGTTGGTATTCCCCCTGCAAATGGTTGCACAGGCCGCGATCGGAGGTGTCGATACCGGCGGTGGCGGAAACGGCATCGTCGGAGGCCCTATTACCGATATAGAACATTGGTGGCCGGAAGGACAACAACCTGTCGGTATTGACTATGAACCTTGGGAAACCAAAGAACAATCAGGCATTCTCCTCAAAACCCGATGGAACCAAACCAAACCATATAATTATTTATGCCCAATTGAAAATGGCAAAAACTGTTTTGCCGGATGTGTCCCGGTAGCAGTTGCACAAATTTTAGTTTTCAACGCTTTAAATTATAATAAAAAATTTTATCAAATAGGAGATCAGCTTTTGAATGAAGCCATGTGGCTTAATATCGAAGAAGCGGTAACACATCCCCAGTTAGTGAAACCTGTTGTAAGTGGGGAATCCATGAATGCCCAAACATGGGCTGTAGCCTATTTCATCAATAAAATGGGAGAGGCAGTTGGTGTGAAATACCACAGTGACGACGGAGGTTCTCCCGCCCCAACGAAAAACGTAGTGAAGTTACTCCAATATTTGGGTGACATAGGATTAGGCTATTCAAATATAGCTTTATCGCCTATAACTACCGACAAAGTTCGGGATATGATTTTCGTGAAAAAACTTCCATTTTATTATTCCGGGAAGAGCAGTACTAATAGTCACGCATGGGTATTGGACGGTTGGTTGCTCCGTGAAAGACGCGTGATAACCAGATATGCTTTTTTGCCTACTCAATACCACACAGAGTCGAAAGAATTTGTGCATGCCAATTTCGGCTGGGGAGGACAAAAAGACGGATACTATACATTCAATGCGTTCTATACAGACAGGGGACCTGTCAGCCCGCAGTCAATAGAAGACAGAGATTACGATCATGATTTTTCGGCCGTCACTTATAATTTGAGCAAATGAAAAAGTTATTGATTTATATTTTTTTGAGTAGTCTGGTTGGTTGCAACGAACCGGAGGAGTGGATTGGAAATGGATCCGGCTATTCGAAATATCTCGTTCAAAATTATGTGGACGGGAGCTATGTTTTATACGGCATGCTGGCTGAAAAACCATCGACGCTCTATTCCATGTCCGGATTTCAGGTACTTCTGGAGGATCCGGTGTACTATCAGACACCGGAACAGGAGGGGGCGCAGCATACCGACGATTTTCTTCGAATCGCAGAGCGCAATCACGATACGGAATACAACAATCTGAAGTCGCTTCCATGGTCGGATTTGACCGCATTCGCAGACAATTTCACCGGCATAAAAGTTACCAGCGACAAAGATTGGAGCGCCAAATACCCGGCAGGATCGCCGTTGAACGATAAAATGGGAGTTCGGTATGTAAGCTATGCCGAATACATAGAGAACGATTATCATTCTTATTCCGATCTTGGGAAAGAAATTCTATTTCTATACAACAAACCGTTGTCGGCTTTGCAACCCGACGATCTGCGGGTGGTCGAATACACTCTTTCCTCCTTGTCGATTTACTCGTTTATACTTTATTTTACGTCGGTTCCCGACAATCCGGGCGAAGTGCATACTTTTACGGTGGAGTTCACCACTTCGGATGGCACGGTCAAGACCGCCTCGATAACCTGCACGCCGGAGGTCGATCCTGCGTTGCAATAGCCGGCAGCACAAATTCGGGTAATTGTAAAATAGCCGATCCGCAGTGGATCGGCTATTTGTCTTGTCATATCCGTACTTTATTTCTCCCCGGTTTCGGGAACGACTTTCTGAAAAGGTAAAAAACACCCCGACCGACGAAAATGAAGCCGAAGTCGAAGCGGACTGTCTTTATAACCACTTCTTGAATCGGAAGAACCAGATCGTAAGCCCCGAACAGAGCAACATCAAGCCGATGGCAAACAGGTAGCCGTATTTCCAGTGCAGCTCGGGCATGATCGAAAAGTTCATGCCATAAATACTTGCGATCAACGTCGCGGGCATGAAAACCACAGCAGCCACCGAGAAGATCTTTACGATCTCGTTCTGCTCGATATTGATAAGACCCAGTGCCGCATCCTGGATATAGTCCAGACGCTGAAAACTGAAATCGGCATGGTTGATGAGCGAATTCACGTCCTTGATCATCAACTGCAAACGCGGGTAGATATCGTTCGGGAACCGTTCGCTGCGCAGAATGCCCGACAGCACGCGCTGGCGGTCGAAGATGTTCTCCCGCAGCAACATCGTACTCTCCTGCAAGGTATTGATGCGACGCAGCACCTCCTTGTCGATTGAATCCTCGCCATTGATATTGCGGCTCAACGACGACACCTGACGGGCGATCAGCTCGACCATGTCGGCATCGTAGTCGATCCGCACTTCGAGCAACGTGATAAAAATATGATAGCCCGTTGGATAGTTGCGGTAGTTGATCTGGAGCCGCTTCTCCGTCTCCTGAAACGTCCGCGACTCGGCCTGGCGCACCGAAACCAGCACACCTTCGTTCGAAATGATGAACGACACGGGTTCGATGACGAAACTCTCGCCCGTCGGCACGAAAAAGTTGGCGTTCGAAATGATCGCATTCTCGGTTTCGGAATATTTCGAGGTCGATTCGATCTCTTCGACCTGCTGCTTGGTCTGGAGGTTGATCTCCATGAAATTCTCGACCGCTTTCTGCTCCTTGATCGTGGGTTGCAGCATATCGATCCACAAGATATCGTCGTAACCCAACTCCTCGAAGAGCCCGGTATCGGCGTTTCGGATGATCTTGTTGTATTGCTTGAGGTAAATCGTAATCATAAAGCACCCTGTATTAATCCGGTTCCCCGGGTTGCTTTCTGCGTGAACTGGTCAAGACAGGGGGCCGCCCGGCGGCATGAGCCCTGCCTACTCCCTTCAGCCGGGATTTACACGGGGCGACACCTTGAGTCCCGAATCCCAGAACTTCTGAAGGGCCCGGCGCTTTTGATTATCGAAGATATAGTCGATATTACGCGTCAAATATTCATAGGCATCGTACGGCTTTTTGTCGAATCCCGCTTCGAGGATCGCTTCGTAGGTATGTTCCAAACCGAACGTGAGGGCATGCTGCAACGATTCGATGACTTCGTAGGGCGTTCCCTTGCGAGCCACCCAGACAGCAAAGGCGAAGGGCAGTTTGGTCGCGGCCTGCCATTCGGCAGCCAAATCGTATTTATAGCGGAACTTCTCCTCGTGATCGAACACCTTGTCCCCGATCAACAGGAAAGCGTCCCCCTCCTGCGCATGACGAAGCTGTTCGTAGTCATCCAGAGAGTACCATTCGGGAGCGATTTTCCAACGATGGGCGGCCAGATAACCGACCAGTTGCACGGAGGTCTGGGAGTGGGGATCGAGAAAGACGCGCCGAACCTCGGAAACCGGGCCGTCGCTCAACAGCACGACGGTTCGCACGGGGCCGACGGCTCCGATGCAATATTCGGTAATCACATCCGTCGATTTGAGCGAGGGAACGGCGGCAGCCGGAAGCAGCGCCAGATCGGCACGCCCTTCGACGTAGTTTTTCGTACACTCGGAAGGAGGGGACAACAACAGATCGGCACGAAAGTTACCTTCGTGGCGGATACCGTAGATGAATGGTATCGTATTGAGATACGACACTGCCGCTATGCTTGGAACCGACACCATCATCCATATCGTTGAATTTTTCGTTGAACTTCGCTCTTCGCCGCCGTGGAAGATACGGATATTTTCCACTTTTCGGCCGGAAGACTCCGGCTTCACGAAGATATTACGGAGCAAAAGTAGCTATTATATTTCAAATATCCAATTTTCAAGGCCAAATTAGACCGCTGCGACCGTCACCGCAACAGATTGAACCCCAGTCCGAACAAATTATCCACCGACTTTATTTGCCGCAGATCGAAATTATTCCGGGTCGAATCTCTTGACAAGGGGTATTCGGATTGTTTATATTTGTCCCGACAAATCCGCTTTTCAACAGACGGCCTCAGGATATTTCCGACCTTTTCAACAATCGCAACAATTCTGTTGTCAGGAAATTATCCAGACTTTTCAATATCTGTAAACATTTTATCAAAACTTTTTCAACATGAACCGCACCTATCTCACCCGTGCGATCCGGGAGCTCGCAGGCGTGTATGGCTACACGATCCACACCGATACCGACGACCGCACCCCGCGCGAGATCGTCCTGCTGCCCGCAGCCTGGCTTCCACCCATCCGGCTCAAGGAGGTCGAAGGCCGTCTGCACGGACGTGCGACCTACAGCGTCGAACTGCGGCTGCTGCACCCCGGGGCAAAGCTCTCGTCCGAACGGCGCAACGAGGTATGGAGCCAAACGGAACTGCAACTCTTCGATCTCTTCACCCAGTTAAGCACCGACCCGAAGGTCATAGCCGTCGAAAACCTCACCGTCCAACCCGGATCGGGAGCCTACACCCCGCACGGAGAAATCTCCCAAACGGCCAAAGCCGACGTCATCATCTGTTTTTAGGCACCCGGACACCCCGCACAGCAGCCATCGGCCTTTCCGATGCCGCCTCCGCATCTTTCGAAAAAAACGAAGGGCACGACTCCGCCCACAGCCCCGACACCGGCGACCGCACGGTATCTCGGACCGCACACAATCATCCACTTCCAAACCCGTTTTCACATGACATTCACCTCTCTGCCGGAGATGTTTTCCTCCGTATTCGGCCCGCTCGCCTACACGTTCTCCAACGCGGCGGAAACGGAACTGTTTCTGGAAATACTCAGCACCAGGGACGGCTCCAGGATCGGCTCCAAACGGTTTTACAACACCCCGACCGGCACCCTGAACATCGCCCCGATGGTCCGGAAAAACATTCGCTTCGTCCCCTCGTCCGGCATGACCGGATTCTGCAATTCGGAAAGCCGGAGCGCTTCGGTGCAACTGGCCGTCGGAACGACCTACTCCGAAGTCCGGACCTTCGTCGCGGCACACGACTCCGTGAAACCGTCCCGGATTCTGACGACGATGCCTTCGCACCGCATCATCGCCTACGGCGAAAGCGACGAAATCACCTGCTGCATCCCGGGCCAGCACACCGTAACGGTCACGAGCGACATTACGGCAGAAGCTCTTACGTACAATGCGATCGGAGGGGAGGAGCTGACCCTCTTCCGGCTCAACACCCGAAGTTTTCTGCCCTCGGTCGGCACGATCACCGTCCGGATCGCCACCGCCGGGCAGACCGTAGCGGAAATCGGCTACACGGTCGTTCCGAAATGCGACGAAGGATGCCGTATCGCCTGGCGAAGCCGTGCAGGTTCGATCGAACACTACACTTTTCCGGTGGTGAAAAGCGTCGTCCAGAAAATCCGCAAGGAACAGGTACTCACCGACGACGCGGGCTACGAAGATATCAGTATCCGCGACGAACGGACGACGACCCTCGCCTCGGCCTTCGAACCCGCCGCCGTTATCGAAGCGCTGGCCGAAATCGCCGCATCGCCCCAAGTCTGGAAGATCGACGGCGACAAATACGAAGAGGTGGACATCCTGACCCGGGAGCAGACGATCGGCCGGCACGGCTCCCTGGGCTGTATCGAAATCAGCCTGCGTCCCCGACAAGAAACCCGCTGCCTATGAAACTCACTATCGACCAAATTCCCTGCGACCTCGACCCGTCGCAGCGCATCGCCCTCGACTACGATGCCCAGGATCTCGCCGACGTGCGAAGCGGAAACAAAGGGCACGCCCTCCGACTGCGGCTGCCGGCAACCCGGACCAACGACCGCATTTTCGGATTCGCCGCCGAGCCTTACACGGGCCAGCGCTTCAATGCCGCGCAGCACACGGCCGTTTTGAGCGACGGAGAGGCCAAACTGCTGCAAGGCTCCGTCCGGCTGCTCTCGGCAGCGTACGACTCCGACCCGGAGGGGTATCTGATAGAGATCCGCAGCGGCACCTCCGAATGGGCCCGGCAAGCCGCTGCGGAGATGTTCAACACCCTCGGCATCTCCTTCTCGGGACGGCTCACGCCCACGATGATCCGCCAGACCTGGACCAACAACACCCCGGTCAAATTCTTCCCGGTATGCCGCGACGAATACACCCCCGAACTGTCGTCGGTCGAACTGATTCCCGTAGAACGATTCCTCTCCGTGGACGACTACCACCCGTTCATTTCGGCTGCAACCGTCGTGCAGACACTCTTTTCCGAAGCGGGCTACACCCTTGAAAGCGATTTTCTGAACGGCGAATTTTTCCGCTCGCTCTACCTGAGCGGCGCCTATTCCTCGCGCGACACGAACGCCCTGCGGAACCACATGGATTTCCTGGCCCGGCGTACGACGACGGCGGCGACGACGGCGAACAGCGACGGCCGTGTGTACGCCAACCCCTACAAGTCGATCAACTCGGTAGGCAATTTCGTCGAAACGGTCAATCCGAACGACCAAAACGATCTGGGAGAAACCCTCACCGATGTCTTTTCGAACAACCACTGCTTCACCGTCGAAGACGGGGAGATCGTCTTCAGGCCCATGACCTCGGTGACGGTAGCCTTCGAATACCACATCCGCTACATCACCGACCACCGCATCCTCGACCGCAACCGCCTCAAAGGAATCGACTCCTTCTACCTGGGCGACGGCACCGAGGTACAGGGCGCCCTCGCAAACCGCTACGCCGACCGCAGAAACTCGACCAAACCCGCCTTCCAGTACCGTGCCATCGTGTTCAACCACACCGAAGGAAACTCCTACCGCCTCACCTGCACCGTCAACGGCACGGCCGGGCACGCAATCGGAGAGTTCGATTCGCGGTCGGCTCTGGTCACGACCCCTTCCGGCTCGACCGTCACGGCCCCGGTACTGCTCTGCAAAGCCGCCGGAAGCACGACCTACACGACCTACACCGGAGATTGGGCACTCTACGACGGCTACATCGGAGAAACCGGACAGACCGAAGTGGAAATGACCGTCCGTACCAACCCGGTAACTGTCACGCCGACCTCGCCCAAAACCTTCTCGACCATCTATTTCTACGGTGCGGAACCGGGGATGAAATTCTCCCTGAGCCGCCAATGCACCCTGCGCCCCGACTTCACCGGCGCACCCGGTCTGAACACCCCGATCTCTTTCGAGGACGTCGCCCGGCACCGCGTCCGCAAATGGGTCGTACTCGACGCCCTGCGGCACCTGTTCAATCTGCGCTTTTACACCGACGAGGAAACCCGCACGGTTTACGTCGAACCGGCCGACGACTTCTACCGCCTCGGCCAGACCTTCGACTGGAGCTCCCGGATCGACCGCTCGCAGCCGATCCTGCTGGGCGATGCGGCACAGGATGCGGAACGTGTCCGCATCTACAAGTACCGGGAGGCGGACGGTGCGGTGACCCGGCTGAACGCGACCCTGGAAGAGCCCTTCGGCCAGTGGCGTCTGGTCAATGACTCGGCGGCGGCGATCGACCGGGAAAGAAACCTCGCCAACCCCTTCTTCTCGCCGACGGTCAGCGAAACGGAATGTTATGCGGATGCACCTTCGGCCCTCGTCCTGCGGGTCGGCGACCGCGACGCCCCGGACACCACCGACCGGAACAGTTTCACGCCCCGCATCGTCCGCTACTGCGGCATGCAGCCCCTGCCCGCCGGCGAGCGCTGGGGCTATCCTTCCACCGGAGACAGCTACCCCCTGGCCGCATTCCACCGTAACGATCCCGACAACGGGTTCACGCTCTGCTTCGAAGACCGGGACGGACAACAGGGACTGCACCGCTTCTACGACACCCAGGCCGAACAGGAGAAACTCTGCCAGCACCTCACGCTCCACCTGCGGCTCGAACCGTGCGACATCGAACGGCTCTTTCAGATACAGCGCCTCGCCCCCTGCATCGCCTCGACGTTCCTGTTCCGCATCGGCGGCGAAGAGATCCGCTGCACGCTCCGCCACATCGAGGGTTACGACCCCTCGGCCGCCTCGACCCGCTGCACCTTCACCCGTCTGCCCAACGGATAGCCCTTCGACCGTCCTTCATCCGCGCGGACCGCAGCCGTACGACTCCCCGCACTCTCACGGGATGCACTCCTCGAAAATCCGCCCAACCCTCCTGCCGGAGCGGGGACGCCGCGAAACCGCAACGATCCCGCCCACAGCCAACCCCATTCCGAACGCCGGCGAGCGAGCCGGCAAAAAACAACTTTCCATGCAATCCGACATTCAAATCACCAACCGCAACGACACCTGCTTCGTGGACATCGAAGGGGTGATCGGCGTCCCCGAGGAGTGGCAGTTCGACCAACCCTCGTCGCGCGTAGCCACCTACGAAAAATTCCGGGACAGCCTCGACCGGCTGCGCGAAATCGACGCCCCGGAAATCGTCGTCAATATCCGCTCGACGGGCGGCGACGTAAACGACGCCCTGCTGATCTACGAGGCCCTCTCGTCGCTCGACGGACACATCGTCACCCGCTGCTACGGCTATACGGCTTCGGCGGCCACAGTCATCGCACAGGCCGCATCGGAGGGATGCCGCGAAATATCGGCCCACGCCCTCTACCTGATCCACAATTCGATCTGCACCGCCGAAGGCAATGCCGAAGAGCTTGCGACCCGCATCGACCTGCTCCGCAAAACCGACGCACGCCTGGCGGAGGTCTATGCCGCCCGTTCTGGCCGCACTCCGGAGGAGTTCACCCTCCTGATGGCCGAAAACAACGGCTCCGGCCGCTGGCTCTCTCCGCAGGAGGCACTCGCCGCCGGACTCGTCGATCGGATCATCGAACCCGCCGCTACGGAAAAAACGCCTGCGGCACAGGCGACGCCGGCCGGACAATGGCGCAAGCTGCTCGGCAAGCTGGGACTCGTCCGTCCGGCAGACGCCCTTCCCCCCGACCGCAACATCCTCCATTTCGGCGACCCGGAAAAAGGGTCCGGCCCCCGCACTTCGGAACTCGCCCTGCACGAAGGCCAGCAATTCGCGGCTCCGACCCGCACGCTCCCCCGCGAAGATCCGTCGATCGGAGAAACGACTCCCTCGGCCAACCAGCGAGCCTATGCCGAAGATGCAAAGCAACTGATCCGGTAAAACCCGCCCGCTGAGGATCCGGCGCCCCGCCTTCGGACACCCTCCGCAAAACTGCTACACCCGAACCGATTCCATTCGTTCGAACAACCCATTCAATCACCAAAAATCAAATTATCTTATGAGCGCACTCGAAAATGCCAAAACCTACACCGGCAAAAACCTCGAAACGATCTTTTTCCGCCCGATGCTGAGCGGTCCTTCGGCCATCGACCTGGGCGTCCGCGTCCTTTACAACATGCCCGTACCGACGACGGTGCAGATGTGGGAGCCCAAAACCGACATCCTGCAAAAATTCACCGCAGCAGGCTGGAGCGGCGGCGCCGGCTCGAAAAAACTCCAGAAAACCATCCCTCTCAACCGCGTGAAAGCCGAACTGGGCTACTCGGCCGCAGACTACTTCTCGCTGGTCTATGAGCTGATTACCAACCGTCCCGAGGTCAATATGGAGGATCTCACGGGCACCGAACTCGAAGAGGCCGAAACCACGCTCTTCAAACAGGCCATCGCCGAAAGCATCCGCTCGACGATGTGGGTGGGCGACACGTCGGCCGAAAGCGGCGCGAACACCTTCGACGGCTTTCTCAAAACCATCGCCACCTACTCGAACAACAACAAGGTCTATACCTACAATTACGAAACGGACGCCATGAACACACCGGCCAACTCGGTCACCATGTTCGACGATCTCTGGAAAAATGCGGACGAACGCCTGAAAGACCTTAAAGCCGAGGGGCAACTGGCCTTCTTCGTTTCGTCGGACGTTTACAGCGCCTACGAGAAGCACCTCGACAGCATGAGCACGGACGGCGCCTACACCGACTATATCAACGGCCGTCAAAACCTGCTGTATCACGGCATTCCCGTCGTGGATCTGCGCATCTCGTCCTACCTGGCCAAACTGAGTTCTTCGTCGCCCGTACCCAAGTCGTTCTGCATCCTGACCGACCGCCGCAACCTGGTGCTGGCCGTCAATACGGCCGACTTCCCCGGCAACGAAATCCGCATGTGGTACAACCCCGACGAAATGGAGAACCGCCAGCGAGCCGTCTTCATGGCCGGCTGCGACGTGCTCGACGAAGGACTGGTCGCATTCGCATCGCGCATCTGACCATGTCCGGAACCACACCCTACGCCCGGCCCCTAAAGCCTGCGGGAGGCATCGAAGCCGTCTGGCTGATCCCGGCCTCCGACATCGTATCGGCCACCTACGGCGACGGCTGCTGCACAGGGCTGACGCTGCGAGCGGGGGCATCGGCCGATCAATGGCCGATCCTGGAACAGTCCTCGTCGTTCCGGGAAGAGAACCTGAATCCGGACGGACCTCCGCGCTTCCGCCATACGCTCACGCTGGTCGCCGATCCCGAAGAAATCCGGGACCGCCTCGGTGAACGACAGCTCGCACGGCTCGCGACCGAAGGCGCGGTCGCCCGCATCGAAACCGCATCGGGCGTCTTCCTGCTGGCGGGAAGGTCGGAAAAATTCGGAGCCGAGCAACCCCTGCGGCTCACGGAGATCCGGTACGAATCCCAAACGAAATTCGCCGCACGTCCCGTCCTCGTCCTGACGCTGGCCGGCGAGGATACGGCCCCGGCACCGCCCATCCGGGAACAATAACCGACAGAGGCTGTCCGGCAACCCGTCCGGCAGCCTCTGTTTTTCAAACCAATACCCATGAACACGAAACAGAAACTCAAGAAAACGGCGCTGGTGAAGGCCGTCCGCCGCGACGACCCCTACCTCACGCTCGGCGCCGCACGGGTCGAAAGCGACAAATTCTGGCGCTGGGGCGACGACAATCTCTTCCCCGCAGCCCTGGCCCTTATGTCGCGCCGCTCGACCACGCACCGCCGCATCATCAACGACAAGGCCGACTACATCTCGGGCAAGGGGTTTTCCTGCGACGAGGGGCATGAACCCCTGCTCGCAGCCTTCATCCGACGTGTGAACGGCGACGGGGAGAGCCTGCGGCAGGTGCTCAACAAGCTGGCCTTCGACAAGGCCCTGTTCGGCAACGCCTTCCTCGAAATAGTGACCGACGCGGAACACTCGTTCCTCGCGTTCCACCACCAGGACGCTTCGCGCTGCCGCGTGGCCCGCGACTCGGAGCACATCCTGCTGCACCACGACTGGGCGGCGTTCAAGCCCGCCGAGGCGCGCTCGCTGCCGCTCTACCCCGACTTCGAAGCGCAGGAGGACGGCACGCTGCGCTCGATCGTCCATTACAAGGATTACGAACCGATGTTCGAACACTACGGCGTGCCGCCCTACATCGCGGGGTTCAGCGTCTCGGCGATCGCCTGGAAGACCGACCGCTGGAACATCTCGCGCCTCGACAATTCGTTCCAGCTGTCGGGCGTGATGATGCTCGACTCGTCGGTGGACAACGAGGCCGAGGCCGAACGCATCGTGCGGCTCGCCGAACAGAAGTTCGCCGGGAACCCCGGGCAGGTGATGTTCGTCATCCGCGACGGCGGCGAGGATGACAATTCGCGCTTCATCCCCATTGCCGCGCAGAACGAGGGCGACTGGCAGGCGCTGCACGAACAGGCCGTCGGCGACATCGTCGTGGCCCATTCGTGGTTCCGGACGCTGAGCGGACTGGACTACGCTGCGGGATTCAGCGCCGAACGCATTCTGCACGAATACGAGGTGGCGCTCAACACGGTGATCCTCGCCGAGCAGGACGAACTGACGGAGCCGATCCGCGCCGTCATCGCCTCGGTGCTGGGGCTGGACACGACGTCGCTGCAAATCGTCAACCGTCCGCCGACCCGCTCGAAACCCATCTACATGAAGGTCTGGGAGGCCCGCAAGGCCGACGGACTCGACTACGACCCGGAGGATGAACGCCAGCAGGCGTTTTTATCCGAAATTACGAAGTATAATATTAGAAGTATCGAATAAAATGCATAGCTTCCGCGGGGCATTCTGCCGCTTTTGCCGCGAAAAGCGACATGCGGATGGTTTTGGCGCTTTTAACTTCGCTACGCTCGTTTTCCTCCTTCTGGCACGGCATAGCCCGCAAGCGGTCTCTGCTCGTGC
>ENA-OROL01002484-OROL01002484.1-human-gut-metagenome-genome-assembly--contig:-NODE-2484-length-12811-cov-6.036140_pt1 | contig 12811 bp, 12 predicted proteins | sample MGYA00242128_ERZ509048 | MGnify/ENA primary metagenome ERZ509048 (study PRJEB26280, sample SAMEA2338750) | human gut metagenome | biome: human gut; feature: human-associated habitat; material: faeces...
ATTACATATATTGTGACAGCGGTACCGTAGATGATGTAGAGGTTAATGCAAGACAGCTTTTTGTGTATCACCTGAAAAAGCATATCGATAATAATATTCTTAAAGAATATAAAGATGATCTGGAAAAGTACGGATTTTTCGATGGCAAGTATATAAAAATCAGCGATCAGATTATCGAAGCCATTCAAACAGATGTAAAAGAAGAAATTAAACAATTGCCAAAAGTCAATCAGGACTATGTAGATCAAATCGTACATTCGAGAAGACTACATTATTCAAAAAAATTACATGGTCAAAGGATGTTGAAAAATATCCGCCCTGATAAAGTGGCAGACAAATGTAAACATTATTTTAATCCTGCTTATCAAAAATTGAAAGAATTTTAAAGGGCGAAGAGGGCCTGGCGTGATGCCAGACCCTCTTTAACAATTTGCGTGTATATTTCTTAAAGTTCTTGATAAACCAGATGATGCTCATATTCATTTCGTTACATAATTCTTTTGATAAAAGGAAAGGAGCCTCAGCACCCTCCCCCGATCACAGGCTTCTCAAGTTTCTGTAATCTGATCACTAAATATAATGTAATTGATAGGACTAAGAAAGTCAATCAGAAATCATCTTTGTTTTAAATTATATTCGGCAAGGACATTTTTATACATTGACCAAGGACCAAGGGGGACGGTGTTTGATGGCTCAAATACAGTCCCCTCTGGCTTTTCCCCAGGCATCATCATTCATCCTCAGAATCATCTTCAAGCTTTTTCAGTCTTTTTTTATAAATTTTAGAAGTAAGCGTTAATGCAAGAAAACATAAAATCTCTATAGAAAAAAACATAATAACTCCAGTTGCAATGGAACCGGCGAGTTTGTGATAATTCCGATAAGAAATGATAAACCACAAAATCCCCATAACAACTGCGGCGATGCTACTGGCCATGATATTGTTCTTAAAATTTGGTTTCAGCTTTCTGTCCCAGATTCCGTTTCTTATGCATCCTACTGTAAGATATAAAGCAAGGCACATAAATACGATCCATTCTCCGGCAAGATCCTGTCTGCTGTCATTTCCTATGGCTATCTGGGTCAATATTACAGCCAGCAATCCCCAGAAAGCCAGCCAGCATCCATTGTGCTCAATCTTCAGAAGTTTCAGTTCCTGTAATTCATCCAGATTACTTTTCGTTTTCTTCATCCTCGTCATCCTCCCAAAATAAATCATCCAGACTCTTATCCAAGATACGGCAGATTCTTCGGCATAGCTTGATTGTTGGATTGTATTCACCCTTTTCGATTGCATTCATAGTCTGCCGCGAAATACCGGCAGCCTCCGCCAATGCCTTCTGCGTCATATCCTTTTGTGCTCGTGCTACTTTGATAGCAATATTCTTTGGCAAGCTTGCTTCACCTCCCTGATGACTATAAGATATCATTTATTTGTATAAAAGTCAATTATATTTTACTTTTAGAAATATATAAATGAATTATCAAAAAAAAATGCACCATTTTTGAGTTGAGGGAATATCCTAACAGCAGAAGTCTCAAAAGGAGTATCTGCATGAAAAATAAAAAATGGATTTCACTAGCGGCAGCAGTTATTCTGGCGGTGACTGCGCTGCCGATGACAGCTTTTGCTGCAGAGAAGGATGGGGGAGAGGAAAAACTTACGAAAGTTACGTTGAATGAAGTCGCACACTCAATCTTCTATGCACCGCAGTATGTGGCGATTGAAGAAGGGTATTTCGCAGAGGAAGGGCTGGATCTGACACTCGTCACAGGATTTGGGGCGGATAAGACCATGACTGCTGTCATTTCCGGTGAAGCTGATATTGGATTTATGGGGGCTGAGGCATCTATCTATGCTTATCAGGAAGGTGCCACTGATCCGGTTGTGAATTTCGCACAGCTCACCCAGAGAGCCGGAAACTTCCTTGTGGCAAGAGAAGAAATGCCGGATTTCACATGGGATGATCTGAGAGATAAGAGAGTTCTTGGCGGTCGTAAAGGTGGCATGCCGGAAATGGTATTTGAATATATTCTGAAGCAGAATGGCCTTGACCCTCAGAAAGATCTGTCTATTGACCAGAGCATTGACTTCGGCGCTACTGCGGCTGCTTTTACAGGAGATGATTCGGCAGATTTCACTGTAGAATTTGAGCCGTCTGCTACTGCTCTTGAAAAGCAGGGCGCTGGGTATGTCGTGGCATCCCTTGGTGTTGACTCCGGCTATGTGCCTTATACCTCCTACAGTGCCAAAACCAGCTATATGGAAAAAAATCCTGATATCATGCAGAAATTCACTGATGCTCTGCAGAAAGGTATGGACTACGTTCAGAGCCATACTCCAGAGGAGATTGCAGAAGTAATCGAGCCACAGTTCCCTGAAACAGATCTGGATACCATCACAGCCATTGTAAAACGTTATTACGATCAGGACACCTGGAAAGAAAATCTGGTGTTCGGGCAGGATGGTTTTGAACTGCTGCAGGATATCCTGGAAGATGCAGGTGAACTGAAAGAACGTACACCGTATACAGAACTGGTCAACACAGAATTTGCGCAAAATGCTTCCTGATGATTTGCTTTTTCTGATCCTCCTGTAATTTTAGCCCGATATTCGTCTCTTCTCATCCGTTCCTTCATATTGTCAGAGATTTTTGACTTGATTCAGCCAAACCATAATCTTATATATACTTTGAGTAACAGGTAGTAAAAAAGAACCATATTTTAACTCCAATTTCGAGAAACGCAGACAGAATTTCGTCATTTTGTCCTGCGTTTTTCTTATGTCTTTTGACAGTTTGACGGAATCCCCAGATACTGGTTACGGCTTTTCGTCAGAATGACAAGAAACGAAAAAAATCTTTGTACGATTCTTCCCTAGCCATCCCCCCTCCTTTTCGCTATACTATCTACAGATGAAAGAAACGAGTAATCAATCAGCAAAAACAATATGAAATAATTTTGGAGGAATAATAATCATGGCAAGCTTATCATTACAGCACATTAACAAAACTTACCCAAATGGTTTCCAGGCAGTTAAAGATTTCAATCTGGAGATCGAAGATAAAGAATTCATCATTTTCGTAGGACCTTCAGGATGTGGTAAATCTACTACACTTCGTATGATTGCCGGTCTGGAAGAAATTTCCGGCGGTACATTAAAGATTGGTGACAAAGTTATGAACGATGTAGAGCCTAAAGACCGTGATATCGCAATGGTATTCCAGAACTACGCTCTGTATCCTCATATGACAGTATATGATAACATGGCATTCGGACTTAAACTTCGTAAAGTTCCGAAAGACCAGATTGATAAAGCAGTTCGTGAAGCTGCAAGAATCCTTGACCTTGAGAAACTTCTTGATCGTAAACCGAAGGCTCTTTCCGGTGGTCAGAGACAGCGTGTTGCTATGGGACGTGCTATCGTACGTAATCCTAAGGTATTCCTTATGGATGAGCCTCTTTCCAACCTGGATGCTAAACTTCGTGTACAGATGCGTATCGAGATTTCCAAGATCCATCAGAGACTGGGTGCTACAATCATCTATGTAACACATGACCAGACAGAGGCTATGACTCTTGGTACCAGAATCGTTGTTATGAAAGACGGTGTTGTTCAGCAGGTAGATACACCTCAGAACCTGTATCAGAAACCAGGCAACTTATTCGTTGCAGGATTCATGGGATCTCCGCAGATGAACTTCCTTGACGCTGTTATCTCCGAAAAAGGCGGCAACCTTATCGCTAAAGTTGGCGAGCATGAACTGGCTATCCCGGCTGCTAAAGCAAAAGCTCTTAAAGATGGCGGCTATGTAGGTAAAACAGTTGTTCTCGGTATCCGTCCGGAAGATATCCATGATTCCCAGATGTTCATCGAAGCTTCTCCAAGCGCACCGATGACATCCGTAGTTAAAGTTTACGAGCTTCTCGGAGCTGAAGTATTCTTATACTTCGACGTAAACGGAACTCAGGTTACAGCACGAGTTGATCCTCGTACAACAGCTAAGACCGGTGATCCGATCAAATTCGCATTCGATATGGAAAAATCTCATTTCTTTGATAAAGAAACAGAACTTACAATCTGCAACTAATTTTCAGGAATCTTTAATAAACCCGGGGAGTTTTCCCCGGGTTTTTATGTTATAATATAGAATTGGCTGCCTGATTACTTCGATCAGACAATTTGCAAGGATTGCTATAAGCTGACTCATACCCCAAAAGAAAGGATTGACCTAATGAAAATACAACAGATTTTACAGAAATGCCTGACAGACTGGAAGAATATCAGCCAGATTGATTTCTGTCTGCTGGATTCTGATAACCATATCTTTCTCTCTACCTGTGATAAAAAACTTCCTGCAGAATCAAAACTGGAAGAATTTCGCCAAAGCAGTGCCCTGTGTGTTTCCAATACAAGCTGCTGCCTGTATAAGATCATGGAGAACCATTCCATCTCCTATATTCTGATCGTATGGGGAAAAGCAGAAAGTACTGCTACCATCGGAGAGCTGGCCGTATGCCAGGTACAGAGTCTCCTGGCTGCCTATGCAGAGAAAAGCGACAAGAATACCTTTATGCAGAATCTTCTCCTTGGTAGTTATTCTGATGTAGATGCCTTTAACTGCGCCAAGAAACTGCACATTGCAACTTCTGTTCAGCGTGCCGTATTTCTTGTGGAAACCAAACAGACCAAGGATGAGAACGCTCTCGCTACGATCCGGAATATTTTCTCTGCCCGTACCAGAGATTTCATCACAGCTATTGATGATACAGGGATTATCATCATCAGAGAATTACAGTCTACAGAAACTTATGAGGATCTGGAATCAATTGCATATATGCTTGTAGATATGTTAAATACAGAAGCAATGACTTCCGCATGGGTTGCCTACAGTAATCTGGCAGAGGATATTTCCAGGCTTCCAGACGCATACAAGGAAGCACATACAGCCCTTGAAGTAGGCAAGATTTTCTACGCAGATAAAAATGTATTCGGATATAACCAGCTTGGAATCGGCAGACTGATCTACCAGCTTCCTGTTTCCATATGTGAAATGTTTATCGACGAGATCTTCAAAGAGGAAACTCTGGATTCTATTGACGAAGAAACCCTGATCACTATCCGTACTTTCTTTGAAAATAACCTGAATCTCTCTGAGACTTCCAGACAGCTTTATGTACACAGAAATACTCTGGTGTACCGCTTTGAGAAGCTGCAGAGAAAATTCGGACTGGATATCCGTGCATTTGAGGATGCATTAACATTTAAACTGGCGATGATGGTTGTGGACTACATAAAATATTCTAAGAATCATCCGTCATAGATTTCTCAGACAATTTGATAACATCCATCTGCGTGATCAAACCGGCAGACTCTTACAGCTACGTGGCTATGCGATTCCACACCGAATAACTGCTCCGCAGGGACTTACTTGATTCGGTTAAAAAAGCGTTATATCTTCACCAGAAATCTCTGTTGAAAATACAACGCTTTTTATTATTTCTTATATATTCTATTTCGCTTCTTTCAGCAGCATCAGATGCTCTTCCGGAAAATGAATATATTTCGGAACTTTTGCATGCGGATCTTCCTCAAAATTTCCTTTGGGGCACATCCACCAGACCGGCTGACAGTCTCCGCCTTTCTTGTTCTTCAGTAAATACTGATGTTCAAAGGTCGTTTCAATATATTCCATAACTTCCACTTCCATGTGGTTCTCTCCGCCTTCAGATGCACCTTTCATCCAGTGACCGCGGATTCCCACATGCGTAACATCATCCGGCACCACATCTTTGGTCTGCAGCATCAGATCCCAGTCCACTGCATAAATACTGTGTTTTCCCATTTTCTGTACAGTTGAGAAATTTTTACACCCTGTCAGTCTGGCTGCCTGCAGAATACCGGGTCGTTCAAAGAGTTTCTTGGTTTCTCCTGTAGTAAGTGCCTGACCGCTGTCCAGAATTGTCAGATGTCCGCAGAACTTGTAAGCCTCATCACGGCTGTGAGTGACCAGAATCATATCACCTGTGTACTCATTAAGAAAGTTCTGCATATCACGCTGCATGATATCTTTCAGATATCCATCCAGTGCTGAGAACGGTTCATCCAGAAGGATGACTTCCGGTTCTCCGATCATCATTCGTGCCAGTGCGACACGCTGCTGCTGACCTCCGGAAAGCTGTCCCGGATAACGTTTCTCCAGCCCGTTAAGCTGATAGCGCTCTATGTAATCTGCCACTTTTGCCTTAAGATGTTTCTTATCTCCTCTGTATCCGCATGCGATATTCTTCTCTACAGTCATGGTAGGAAAAAGTGCATAGTTCTGAAAAAGATAGCCGACCTTCCTCTCCTGCGGTTTAAGATTGATTTTCTTTTCTGAATCAAAAAGAACTTTATCATTTACAACAATTCTTCCTGAGTCCGGTGTCTGGATTCCTGCAATACAGCGCAGAGTCATACTTTTTCCGCTTCCGGATGCTCCAAGGATCCCCATTGGAGAACCATCACTCTCCAGCTTTACTTTCAGAGTGAAGCCATGAAGTTTCTTCTCAATATCCACACTGACTGCCATTACATCCACCTGCCCATCTTCATTCCCTTACCGGAAACGATATTGATCGCCGCAACGATCACAAATGAAATGATCAAGATCACAACTACCCAGAAACCGGCCATGCCATAATTTCCTGCCGCAGTCTCCGAAGCAATGGCAACGGAAACGGTTCTGGTCTTGCCAAGAATGTTTCCTGCGAGCATGGATGTAGCACCGTATTCTCCGATTGCTCTGGCAAAGGCAAGGACTGTACCGGATGCGATTCCGGGTCCTGCTGTCGGCATGACAACTGTCCAGAAGATTCTTCTGTCACTCATGCCAAGTGTCTTGCCTGCTGCGATCAGATTCACATCCACCTGTTCAAATGCAGCGCGTGCATTTCGATACATCAATGGAAACGCAATTACAGATGCTGCGATCACGCAGCCCTTCCAGGTCTGTACGATCTTAATATCAAAATTATCCAGCAGAAATGCCCCGAACGGACGTCTCAGACTGAACAGCAGAAGCAGAATGAAACCGGCCACTGTCGGGGGAAGTACCAGAGGCATGGTCAGGATACCATCCAGTATGCCTCTGGAAACAGGTTTCATCTTCATCACCAGTCTCGCAAAGAATATTCCCAGAAAGAACGCGATCACAGTAGCCGCGAAACCTGTTTTCAGTGAAATCCATAAAGGACTCCAGTTTATTTCTGCCAGAAATTCACTCATTCTTATTTAGCTTCCTCTGTTGTCTCTGTCTCAGCATTTGTTTCTGTGTCATCTGTTTCTTCTGTTGTTTCTGCATCTTTATCATCTGTTTCGGAAGCATCATCTGCTTTGTATGCTGTAAAGCCATATTTCTCAAACACTTTCATAGCGTCATCAGATTTGATGTACTCAAGAAATGCTTCTGCAGCTGCTGTATCATCTTCAGATGCCTCTTTGTCTTCGATAAGGCCTACCGGATAGAGAACAGGTGTCTTCAGTGCATCTGCCGGAGCTTCTGCGATAACGTCTACTTTATCTGCAACGGAAGCTGCATCTGTAGCATAAACGATACCGATCTCATTACTTCCTTCACTTACTGCAGCAAGAACTTCAGATACATTTTTACCTTCATTGATTTCCATCTTATTTACTTCATCTGTAATTCCAAGATTGTCGAAAATTTCTCTGGAATACTGTCCAACAGGAACGCTGTCACCTGCAAGTGCGATGTTGGCTGCATCTGTGATGTTCTCGAATCCTGTAACTTTTGTTTCCCCATCCTTAGGTTTGATCAGAACGACTTTGTTCTCAAGGATATCTTCTACAGTATCTTTCTTAGCCAGATCTTCGTCTACCAGAGCATTCATCTGTTTATCAGCTGCTGAGAAGAAGATATCGCAGCGTGCGCCCTCTTCGATCTGTGTCTGTAATGTGCCTGAGCTGTCTGCATTGTAGAGGATTTCAACATCAGGATATGTCTCATTGAAGTCTTTCTGGATTTCTTCCATTGCATTGCTTAAGCTTGCTGCGATGAATGTGTTGACTTCACCTTTTAAGTCTGTACCCGCTGCGAAAACTCCTGTGCTGAACATTCCTGCACTCAGTACTCCTGCCATCATTGCTGCAATTAATTTCTTTCTCATATTTTTACCGCCTTTCATTTAGTTTCGTTTTGTTTTATTCAGTTTTGTTTCCTTTTGTATCTATTGTACAAAACTTTTGTATTCTTGTCAATTTTATTTGTATATGTTATCATGTAAATGATAAAAGGTCGAAAGCCTTATTTTTACCGGCAAAAACAACTTTCCGGCCTTTGATCGGGTATCAGATAAATCTATAGAAAAAAATAATAAACAGTGAGGTAATTATCATGAAATTAAGTGCACGCAATCAGTTAAAAGGGAAAGTAGTAAGTATCAATAACGGAGCTGTAAACTCCATCGTTTCTATTGATATCGGCGGTGGAAACATTATCACAGCAACCATCTCCTGTGCAGCAGTTGAAGAATTAAACCTGAAAGTAGGTTCTGATGCTTATGCAGTGATCAAGGCTACTAATGTCATGGTAGGTATTGATGAATAAACTTTACACAGCTCAGGAGGTCGCAGACCGTCTAAAGATCAAAAAGACAACGGTCTATGAACTTATCAAGCGCGGTGAGCTGGAATCTTCCAAAATCGGAAAACAACTCAGGGTCAGCGAAGAGCAGTTGACACAGTATCTTAACAGAAGCAGTTCCGGCAATTTCGGAAGCGGGCAGGATATTCCGTACACTTCTGTTAATTTTGAACCTGAGAGCTCTCTGCTGAAGAGAGATTATCTGCTTCATTCCAGTGGTATCATTTTAGGCGGCCAGACTTCTGCCGCCCTGGAGCTTCTTCTCGGCAAAATGTCCGCTCATCCTGATGGCCTTCCTGTCCTGCAGTCTCATATGAATGACTATAACGGACTTTATTCCCTGTATTTCGAAAAGGCACATATCGCTGCTACCAGTCTGGATATAGATGATATCCGTCACCTGGTTCCCGGAATCCCGCTGATACTTCTTTCTTTATATAAATACTCTGTCGGCTTCTATGTACAGGCCGGAAATCCTGAAAAGATTTCTTCTGTGGAGGATCTGACGGATCCGAAAGTTGTTTTTATGAATCGTGAAAAGGGAAGTGCCCGCAGGGTTTATCTGGACCGTCTGTTAAAAGAACGGGGAATCTCTTCTGAAAAAATCAGCGGATACAGAAATGAAGCTGTCTCTGATATGTCATCTGCATCTGCTGTTTTTGAGCACAGAGCGAATGTTGCTTTTGGAGAAGAAATGATCGCACGTTACTTTCCGGGACTTGATTTCGTCCCTGTGACTGATATGCAGATGTATCTGGCAATTCCTGCGGAATCTGTGAGAAAGCCGGGGTTCTCTGCTCTTGTGGAAATTGTACAGTCTGAAGATTTCAAAACTGAGATTCATCATCTGACAGGTTATGATACCTCTTATACCGGCGAAATGATCTGCATATAAGAAACCTGTAACATAATAAAAAGCCCTGCTGTCCGGGATATACGCTTATGACGTACATGCCGCTTATACAGCAGGGCTTTTCTTATACATTATTTACAACCAAGAAGTGTTTTTCCGATAAAGTATCCAAGCACCAGAATACCAAGTGCGATTCTGTACCATCCGAATGCCTTAAAGTCATGTTTCTTTATGTATCCCATCAGGAATTTGATCGCGATAATGGAAACTACAAATGCCACTACCATTCCCACGATCAGGATCATCACCTCTGTTCCTGTGAAAGAGAAACCGAATTTCAGGATTTTCAGAAGACTGGCTCCGAACATGACCGGGATTCCCAGGAAGAAGGTAAATTCTGCTGCTACTGTACGGGAGGTTCCTGCAAGGATACCACCGATAATGGTGGAACCTGAACGGGATGTACCCGGAACTACGGAGAGTACCTGGAACAGACCGATGATGAGTGCAGTCTTAAATGACAGATTTTCCAGATTTGTACAGGTTGGTCTTCTTCTCTTGTTATAATTCTCAATGACAATGAAGAGGATACCATATACGATCAGTGCAATGGCAACTACTACATAGTTATTAAATTTCTCTTCAATGACATCATTAAACGGAAGTGCGATAACAATCGTCGGTATACAGGCTACTATAATTTTAAACCAGAGTACCCATTTCTCTTTATCACAGAACTTCTCCACAAAAGTAAGAATTCCTCTGGATACTGCACCATGCCTGTTAAGCACTGCCTGCTGTTTCTTTGAAATTGGTCTGATATAAAACGGCCACAATTTGTTCCAGTAGAGAACTACAACCGCAAGGATCGCGCCAAGCTGGATCACTACGAAAAACAGATTCTTAAAATCCTCTGTCACATTCAGTTTCAGGAACTCATCCACCAGGATCATATGTCCGGTACTGCTGATCGGGAGCCATTCTGTGATTCCCTCTACAATACCAAGGAAAATGACCTTTAACAATTCAATAAAATCCATATTCTTTCCTTTCTTAATTACAGTTGTCTGGTTACTGTTCCTTTGGATTACTGTTCACTCCGTGCCCGGTAACTCCTTTTGCTCTCAGTAACACTACTGTTTTCTTTTGTCTATATGATTATATTACACACTATATCTCCGGCACAACTGTAATCTGCGGTTTTCCTGTTAATTCTATGTAAAAAGACTGACAGAAAGCATTATGAATATTTTCTGTCAGTATGATAAAAGCAGCCGTCTTCTCCACAATGGAAAAATACGGCTGCTATTCTGTCACCTTACATTTCTTTTATCCTTCTGATGTAATGGTTCTTATTTCTTATCTTCTTGCGATCGTTGCAATATCGATCAGAGATAATTTATTCAGATCTGTGTTCTCAAGGCTGGTTGCCAGTGCTTCTGCTGTATCCAGAGAAGTGAGGACATTGACACCTGTCTCGATGGCGTTACGTCTGATGACAAATCCGTCTTTCTGATGCTCAACACCCTGCGGCGGTGTATCGATGACAACATCAATCTTATGGCCAAGGATAAGGTCCATAAGGTTCGGTGCAGGCTGCTCCAGCTTATTTGTACGGATAACTTTGATTCCGTTTTCTTTGAGGACTTTTGCAGTTCCCAGTGTAGCATAGATTCTGTATCCAAGTGCTTCGAATCTTCTTGCGATCGGGATGATATCCTGTTTGTCTTCGTCTTTAACAGTGATGATCATGTTTTTATGTTTCGGAAGACGGATACCTGCTCCGATAAATGCTTTGTAAAGCGCTTCATTGAATGTCTCAGCAATACCAAGGCACTCACCTGTTGACTTCATTTCCGGTCCAAGGCTGATATCAGCGCCGCGGATCTTCTCAAATGAGAATACAGGCATCTTGATTGCATAGTGTTTTGCTTCCGGCTGAAGTCCCGGTTTATAGCCCATATCTTTCAGCTTGTATCCAAGGATTACTTTTGTTGCAAGCGGAACGATCGGAATACCGGTTACCTTACTGATGTACGGTACAGTACGGCTGGAACGCGGGTTAACCTCGATTACATATACATGCTCGTCACGAACGATGTACTGAATGTTGATCATGCCCTTAACTTCCAGGCCCAGAGCCATCTTGTTGGTGTATTCGATAATGGTACGGATAACACTTTCGCTCAGGCTGCGCGGCGGATATACGGCAATGGAGTCACCGCTGTGTACGCCTGCACGTTCAACGTGTTCCATGATGCCGGGGATTAATACTTCCTTGCCGTCGCAGATAGCGTCAACCTCTACCTCAGTACCCTGCAGGTAATGGTCAACCAGTACCGGATGCTCGTGAGAAGCCTTAACGGCATAGGTCATGTAGTTGCGCAGCTCGTCATCGTTATAAACGATTTCCATAGCACGGCCGCCTAATACGTAGGAAGGACGAACCATAGTCGGATAGCCAACCTTGTGAGCAGCAACCAGCGCACCCTCGGTATCGAATACGGTGTGGCCTTGCGGACGCGGGATATCGCAGCTTGTAAGCAGCTCATCGAAGCGTTCACGGTCCTCGGCACGGTCGATGCTGTCAACGGAGGAACCCAGAATCTTCACGCCTGCGCGGGAGAGCGGGCCTGCCAGGTTGATAGCGGTCTGACCACCGAATTGAACGATAACGCCTTCCGGTTTTTCTTTGTCGATAACATTGAGAACATCCTCTACAGTCAGCGGCTCAAAGTACAGTTTATCGGAAATATCGAAGTCAGTGGAAACGGTTTCCGGGTTGTTGTTGATGATAATGGTTTCATAGCCCATTTCCTTCAACGCCCATACGCAGTGTACGGAGCAGTAGTCGAATTCTACGCCCTGACCGATACGGATAGGACCGGATCCGAGTACAACTACTCTCTTTCTATCACTTACTTCAACCTCATCCTCGGTTTCGTAGCAGGAATAGTAGTACGGAGTTGCAGCTTCAAATTCCGCAGCGCAGGTATCAACCATTTTGTAGGTCGGCAGAATGCCGTTAGCCTTACGCATATCGCGGATTTCGAACTCAGTCTTGCCTACGCGTTTGCCGATAACAGCATCGGCAAAGCCCATTCTCTTAGCCTTACGCAGCAGGCTCGGAGTCAGCTCGTGAGTTTCCAGAGCTTTTTCCATTTTAATGATGTTTTGGATTTTGGAGAGGAACCACAGGTCAATCTTGGTGATATCGTGAATCTCTTCCAGAGTAATACCGCGGCGGATAGCCTCAGCAACAACGAAGCAGCGCTCGTCGTCAATGCGTTTGATGCGGTCATGAATTTATTCA
>ENA-OROL01002502-OROL01002502.1-human-gut-metagenome-genome-assembly--contig:-NODE-2502-length-12722-cov-3.482829_pt1 | contig 12722 bp, 10 predicted proteins | sample MGYA00242128_ERZ509048 | MGnify/ENA primary metagenome ERZ509048 (study PRJEB26280, sample SAMEA2338750) | human gut metagenome | biome: human gut; feature: human-associated habitat; material: faeces...
AAGCGGTTAAGCGAACATTCAACCTGCAGCGACTAAAGTCACAAATATAGGGTATCGGCTCTCTTTGGAAGCGTCTCCTTTGCTGTGCAAATCAGGATTTAATAACTCTTATATGGTTTTTCCATCAATTTCACTACTTCATACAGCAACATTGTTGCTGCACCAGTTCCACCCTTAGAGTAAATCTCAGTATCTTCATCAGATTCCGATGTTCCAGCAATATCAAGATGTACCCAAGGTTTTTTCTCAACGAATTCACCTAAGAATCTTGCAGCGGCAGTTGCACCACATTTTTTACCACAGTTAGCAATATCTGCTACAGTAGATGCGTTCAGATTATCATATTCTTCATCGCCCATTGGGAGTCTCCAGATATTTTCTCCTGCAAGGATGGATGCCTGGACAATCTTGGACATAAGTTCGTCGCTGTTACTGAAAGCACCAGTGTAGCGGTCACCGAGGGCAACAACACAGGCTCCAGTTAAAGTTGCTACGTCAATTAATGTTGTAGCTCCACATTCACGGATTGCGTAAGTAATGGCATCAACAAGTGCCATACGGCCTTCAGCATCAGTGTTAACAACTTCGATGTATTTGCCATTCATAGACTTAACGATATCGCCCGGTTTCATTGCCTTGCCGGAAATCATATTTTCACAGGCAGGAATAACTGCGGTTACGTTAATGCCAAGTTTCGCCTCTGCGATTGCACCCATAGCAGCGATAACTGCGGCTGCGCCGCCCATGTCACCATGCATGCCTTTCATGGCATTGCCAGGCTTTAAATTATATCCGCCGGAGTCAAAGCAAAGACCTTTTCCAATTAAAGCAATCTTTTCATCGTCTGTAACACGGCCGTTATATTCCATAACGATAAACTTAGCGGACTGTTTAGAACCACGGGCAACTGCCAGGTAGGAATTCATGCCGAGTGCTTCGCAATCCTGCTTTTCAAGAATTGTGCATTTGATATTGTTCTTTTCGCAGATTTCCTTTGCCTTAGCTGCGAGAGCTGCAGGAGTCATCACGTTCGCTGGTTCATTTACCAGGTCACGGGCTGTTGTAACGGCTTTTGCCATCATTCTTGTGTACTGCTCTTCCTTTTTAAAGGATGCAGAATCAATTCCTGTCAGAATTCCAAGATGCAGCTCTGGAGATTCTGGCTTATCAGAAATGTATTTGTCAAAAGAGTAATCTGCGAGGAGAAGTCCCTTCATAGCAGAACTTAACCAGTAGGAAACATCTTCTCCGATTGCGGTCATAAGAAGGTTCTTTCCGTGGAAACGCTTTGCTTCCTTCATAGCCTGACCGAACTGTAACTGAAATCTTCTTGGAGTTGCCTTCTCAGGAATACCAATGAAAATCAGGTTATAATAAGGCTGTCCCTGATAAGAAAAATCCTTTCCTCGGAGACCGTATACCTTGCTTCCTCCAACGAGACCATCGGCCTGAAGACTTTCAAAAATCTCGCTAACTTTTCCAAGCTCGATACTCAGACGATTTTTATGATTGTATGTGACGAGCAATGTATCAAATTCGTAGTCCTCCAGATCTACGAGACGTTGTATTTGCATAAATGATACGCTCCTTTCTAAAAAATATTTTTATTTAAATAATTATAAGTTGCATTAAAATCGGGAAAAGTGCATACTATCCCCGATTATAATATGTAATATATATACGTTTTAGTGCATATATTCTTCAGCGTATATACAGTTATTTATAGTATAGCACAGTCAAATATTTTAAAACAGAAAAAACTTGTACACATTACATAAAATTTTGGTGGTAAGAGACACGGTTTTTGCGTAAACTACTTATAAACAGGGTAAAATCTTGTCAGAATAAATTGTAGTTAAATAAAGAGTGTTTGAGAAATCACTCCAGTAATGTGTATGTTCCAATTTATGGGGAAAGCATTTTTCAAATACGCTCTAGTATACTTCATCTGTGATGAATTTGACAAAACAAATTTTTTTCTATATAATAATTAACAAAGCTAACTAACATTGTTAACCAGGAAAGAATAGGTGATAGAATGAATGAATACTCAATGATGACACAGGAACTGCAGGATCTCGCTGCACTTTCTATGGAACACGGACAGATTCCTTCAGGCCTGTATGACCAGTACCATGTACTGCGAGGTCTCCGTGATGTGAACGGTAAAGGCGTGCTGGCAGGACTTACGGATATTTCCACCATCACCTCTTCCAAAGAAGTTGATGGAAAGATGGTTCCCTGCGATGGAGAGCTGCGCTATCGCGGCTACGACATTCACGATTTAGTAGACGGATTTGTAGCAGAGCAGAGATTTGGCTATGAAGAAGTGGCCTATCTGCTTATTTTTGGACGTTTGCCACAGAAGCAGGAATTACAGGAATTCCAGAATCTTCTTGGAAGTTATCGTACATTGCCGACGAACTTTGTGCGAGACGTTATTATGAAAGCACCAGGTAAGGACATGATGAATACACTGCAGCGAGGCGTACTGACATTATACGGTTATGACGATATGGCAGATGACATTTCCATACCGAACGTACTGCGCCAGTGCTTACAGCTTACAAGTACTGTGCCGTTACTCGCAGTTTATGGTTATCAGGCATATAATCATTATGTAGAAGGCAAGAGTTTTTACATTCATTCTCCGAAGCAGGAACTTTCCACGGCGGAGAATATTTTGCGTATGCTCCGCCCAAATAAAAAGTATACACCACTTGAAGCAAGAGTTTTAGATATTGCCCTCGTACTTCACATGGATCACGGCGGTGGTAACAACTCGACATTTACCAATCATGTAGTAACTTCCTCTGGAACAGATACTTACTCCGCTATGGCAGCATCTCTTGGCTCACTCAAAGGGCCAAAACACGGTGGAGCAAATATCAAAGTTGTTCATATGTTTGATGAGATGAAGCAGGAAGTGAAAGATTGGAAAGACGAAGACGAGATTAAAAATTACTTGCTGAAGCTTCTCAATAAGGAAGCCTTTGATCACAGCGGATTGATTTATGGAATGGGACATGCCGTTTATTCTATCTCCGATCCAAGAGCAAGAATCTTCAAGGGATTCCTTGACAAACTCGCGAGGGAAAAAGGTTACGATGAAGAATTTGAATTCTATGACAGAGTAGAAAAACTCGCCGTCGAAACCATTCAGGAAAAACGCCGTATCTATAAAGGTGTAAGTGCCAATATCGACTTTTACAGCGGATTCATGTATCGGATCTTAGGGCTGCCAGACCAGTTATTCACCCCGATGTTTGCCGTGGCACGTATGGTCGGCTGGAGCGCACACCGTTTAGAAGAGTTAATGAACTGCGATAAGATTATCCGTCCAGCATACCAGAGTGTGGCTATGGATAAGGAATATGTTCCAATGAAGGATAGAATTATCGTGGAATAGTAAAGAGAATTTTAAAATAAAGCTATTTTTGGGAGGAAAATAACAAAAATATGAAAGCGAAAGACACAGGGAGTTCTGACTGGCCAGAAGGCGAGCCGTCAGCAGAACAAAAAGTGACTTTAGAGGACTACCAGCAACTAATCATCCAAATGCGAAAGGCCAATGTACAGTTTCAGCAAATGTGTAACATTCCATCAGGAGAACTGACAATGTTACTCACCCTGCGCCACCTGTTACTGGCAAAGGAATTTGTCATTCCGTCAGATATTGGGGATGCGATGAAGCTGTCAAGGCCAGCTGTATCCCGAATGCTCCATAATTTAGAGCGTAAAGGATATCTGGAAATGAAAAGCAGCGAAGAAGATCACCGCTACGTCAAGGTACAGTTCACCCAGACTGGAAAAGAACTTATCATCGAGGAATTTGAAAAATGCTGTAAGCTCTTAGAGAGGGTAAAAGAGCGAATGGGAGAAAAGGACATGTATAAGTTTCTCTATTATTACAGCCAGTTTTGCACGATTTTAGTAGATGAGATTTTTTGAGTGTCTCTGACAGGAGAAGCAGCTTAATTCATTAGCATTTAAACACCTTCTAATGCTAATGGATTAAGCTGCTTTTTTCTGGCTTTGGAGCCACTCAAAAAGGGTATCTTCTCGGGGCAGGCATTATTCTTCGTATGAGCGAAAATGGCTTTGGAGCCATTCAAAAAAGGGTATCTTCTCCCGTTAGGAGCGTTTCCCCCCTGCCTGCGGCAATCAGAATTCCTCCAGCTTCTTTAGCAATGCCATTTCCCCTGAAACCTTATACTTCGCACAGAACCGACATAATGCAAAGAGAACTTCCCCCAGCTTCTCTGACAATTCCTCATCACTGCTGAATTTTTTCTCTGGATCTTCCCCAGCGGTGCCGAGCTGTAAATTCACAACAGAAGTTAGCAGGTCTTTAAAGACATCTTCATCCTCCGTGGAAAACATTCCAGCGGCGGCAGCCTTTTTCGCGATCTTCTGGCCGCGGATGAGGGCAGGGAAACTTTCTGGAACAAGGGCTATCTCTTCTTTTAAAGAGGTCTGTTTATGTCCTTCTTCCTGAGATTTTAACTTCTCCCAGTCGGCCTGCTGCTGTTCTACACTATCATAATGGCGGCCAGCAAATACATGAGGGTGACGGTGGATCATCTTGCGGGCGATGCCATCGATAACATCTTCGATAGCAAATTCGCCATTATCTTCAGCAACCTGGGATTGCAAAAGTACCTGAAATAAAAGGTCACCAAGTTCTTCTTTTAAATTAGCGCAGTCGCCAGTCTTAGTGAGGTCAGTTACTGCCTGATTCACTTCGTAGGCTTCCTCTAATGTATATAACTTAAGAGATTCATGCGTCTGTGACTTATCCCACGGACAGCCATTCTCTCCGCGAAGTGTGGCAACAATCGCCTGTAATTCCTGAAAATTAAACTTTTTATCCATTATAAATGCTCCTCCTTCAAACAGAATAAAATGGAAAATAATCTTTAATAATATGTGGTCAATATTCAGCTATCCAATTACATTTCAAGTTGAAATGTAATATTGTCTCAATATCTATAAAATCTTTGTATCAAGTAAATACAAATAAAATATAAGTAGAATGCGGCTGGAATTACTATCATGCAGAAGTAATTCTTAAATATGCAAAACTATGCAAAAGACTATTGTAAAAATATGTTATTTGATTTATTATATCAGTAAGTCACGAAAAAATCTACATCAAAAAGAAAGAAGGTTTAGGATTAATGAACAACTTTGGACGGGCAGTACTGGCAGTGGGGTTAAGTGCAGTCATGACATTTACAGGTCCGGAATGCTTTTTTCAGTCAGGGGTAGAACCTGTAAGTGTTTATGCAGCAGAGGAGAAGGCTGTGCAGAGCAAGATAGCAGGAGATAATTCTGAAGAAGGCGAGAGCACGACAGAAGTGACAACAGAGAAGAAAGAAGAGAGTACGACAGCAACGGAAAGTCAGGAGAGCCAGACTTCTTCCGAAAGGGATACAAGCAGCGGTAATACAGAGCATTCGCAGACAGAACATACAACAGAAAGTACGAAGAGGAATACGTCTGGTACATCTGGTAATACAGATCAGGCAGAAGATACATCCGGAAATTCCTCTCATAGTAACGAAGAAGGAACAACTCAGAAGAAGGCGAAGAAGGACATTTCCTCAAGAGAAGATGCAGAGATTCGTACAAAGGCGATTAAGAAGATTACGGATCAGTTAGCAGAGGAAGACGCACCGGACGGAAGCGATAAAACGAGTACATTTATCCCGAAGATTTATAATGATACCCGTCTGGCTATGAAGAATAATAAGGAATACATTGCGGGATATGTATATTTTAATCAGACAGATAGTGCCTGGAATCAGAATGGCTACTGTATCGCTAAGGCTGGATGTGGTCCGACTTCCATGGCAGTAGTAATCACATCTCTTACAGGTAAGTGGGTAACTCCATTGGATACAGCCATCTGGGGCTATCAGCATGGCTTTTACTCAAGAGCAGGTTCGGCACATGAGATGATTCCTGCGATGGCAGCGGATTATGGACTGAAGTGTCAGGGAGCAGGAACCGATTATAATGCGATTAAAAAGGCATTAAAAGAAGGCAAGCCAGTAGTGTGCCTTATGGGGCCTGGATATTTTACCCGAGGCGGGCATTTTATGGTACTGGTAGCAATTGATAAGAACGATTGCGTAACAGTAGCCGATGTCGGAAGCAGGGCGCGTTCCGCTTACAAGTACAGACTGTCAGATGTAATCGCACAGTCAAAAGGTGCCAGTGCAGGCGGTCCATTCTGGATTATGTCCTATGATAAGAAGAGTAAGTCTGCGCTTCAGGAGAAACAGGCGATTAAGGATTATACAGAAGAAGATATGGCAGAAGATTTTGCTGATGTTTCCTACATGAAAGTAAAGGGAGATCTTCCAGAAGTACTCCAGGAAGAGAAGACAGATGTCTCTGTCAAAAAGGTAGTATCTATTCTTAAGATGTCAACTGGTAAGAGCCTTTTAGATACAATCGGAGCAGGTAAAGGAACCGCATTGGCAGGCACTTCTAATGCGGGAAGTTCTGTACTTTCGCCAGTGAGCCAGAATAGCCAGGTTATTGTGGTGAACACAGATGCGAGTAATAAGAAAGCAGGTAGCCAGAGTGGAAGTACAGCACTTGCAGGAAGTGCTGCAGATACAGTGAGCCAGGGTCAGTCTGCGAAGAAGTCACAGAATCTGGCGCTCACACTGAAGCAGGATATCGCAAGAAGGCAGTGGGAGAAAAAGATTGATTTAAGCTGGATGGACAACTATATGCAGGGAACTTTGGAAAAATAATCTGTAAATTGAGGCGTGCAGGTTGTAGGAATGATTTTTCAAACACACTCTAAGCTAATGAACAAATAAGTTGTGATAATTTAAAATAATGGACAAAGAATTATGAGAAAGATTAATTACAGAATTACAGTTAATATAACACAGAAGACGATGAAGCTTGGATTTCGCGCAAAGATGCCGGACGAGATGCAGGGAAAGCGCATCCGCGTGCAGGCTGTATTTACCCAGAGACAGGTAGAACGTCGTTTTCCGATGGAAGTAGTAATAGAAGAAGGAGAAGTTGGTGACCAGATTCGCGCAGATGCAGAGATACTGCTGCCATATGTATTTTACAGTCCGCCACGACATAAGGTGAATGTTATTTTTACGCTTTGGTGTGGAGCGGAAGAGATTTGCTTAGATGACCAGCCATTTCCAGTGCAAAAGGAACTATTTGCCAGAGCGGAGATTGTCCGCAAGAGGAATCTGTTCAAGTTTGGACTTTGCTCTCTTGGACTGCCATTTTTACTGGTCAGAGATTATTTTAAGGAAGACAAGAATTTTATAAAGGCAGCGAAGCGGGCGAATGATACCGTATATAGAATTAGTGGTTATAATTATAGTGCCCGTCAGCAAAATACTGACTATTTTGCAGCCAGATACCGCAAATATATAGCGAAGAATAAGGTAAATCCGAATCAGATTCTTTTCCTTTCAGAGAGAGAGCCAGAGAAGAATGGGAATCTTATGCTTGTGAAGAAGTGGTTTGAGGAGAATGAACCCGAGGTAGAGATTACGACATTTATCAATACAAAGACAGTTGATCAGCTTCGTAAGAAGGAACTTCGGGATTGTGCGTTCAAATGCGCTACATCTGCAGTTATCATTTTAGAAGATTTCTATCCGCAGCTTCATAGCATTCAGAAACGCAGCGAGACAAAGATTGTGCAGTTGTGGCATGCCTGCGGAGCTTTTAAGACGTTTGGCCTTACCCGTATGGGTAAACAGGGCGGTGCGCCTCAGACATCGATGAATCACAGGAATTATGATCTTGTACCAGTCAGCAGCGATACGGTGAGAGATATTTATGCAGAAGCATTTGGCATTTCAGGAAGTAAGGTACAGGCGCTGGGAGTACCGCGTACAGATCTGCTTTTTGACTGGGATTATGAGGAGAAAAAGCGCGAGGAACTCTACGGGAAATATCCTATATTAAAGGAGAACAGGGTAATCTTGTTTGCACCGACATTCCGCGGAGATGGGAATAAAGATGCATATTATCCGTTGGAAGCATTTGATGTGAATCACTTTATGGAAAGGCAGCCAGAAGACACGGTACTTATTTTAAAGAATCATCCATTTGTAAAGCAAAAGTTTACTGTGGATGCACAATGGCAGGACAGAGTACTTGATTTGAGCGGGGAAGAACATATCAATGACCTCATGCTGATCAGCAACCTTCTTATCACAGACTATAGTTCCAGCGTATTTGAGGCAGCGATCCTTGAATTACCAATGCTTTTCTATGCATTTGATGAGAAAGAATACATGGACAGCAGAGACTTTTACTTTGATTATTCGCAGTTTACACCAGGTCCCGTTGTCACGGATTTTGAGGCATTATGCGAGGAATCTGCTGCCATGCTTCAGAATATTGTATCGGCAAATGAACAGGCAGACCTTAAGAAATTCCGCGAAACGTTCCTAAATACTGTCGATGGCTGCAGTACAGAGCGCATTTGCAGGAAAATAAAGACAAACTATATAAATATTTAACTAAATTGCAAAAAAAGTTTGACAGCTCATGGGAAATAATATAAAATATTGGAATCATGGTAGTTTGTTAAAATAAAAGCATTAATAAGCATGAATCTAAAGACAGCATCATGTAAGAATGTTGACAGCATAGTTGAGACATTATGAGTAACATAGGGATTCAAAGTTACTAAGGAGGACTTATTTTTATGAAAGGAATAGTATTAGCGGCTGGAAGAGGTACGAGACTGTACCCTATGACAAAGCCAGTTTGTAAACCGTTATTACCAGTATATGACAAACCATTAATTTATTATCCAATTGCCACTTTACTTCAGGCAGGAATCAGGGATATTCTTGTAATTATTCCACCAGGGGAAGAAAGAGAGTTCCAGAACCTTCTCGGAGATGGAAGTGAATTAGGACTTCATATCGAGTTTGCAGTACAGAAAGTTGCGCGGGGAATCGCAGATGCACTTATCATCGGAGAAGACTTCATTGGAGATGATTCTGTATGCCTCGTATTAGGAGATAACATTTTCCAGTGCCATAATCTTGATGAGATCATGAAAGAAGCCATCAAGGATGACCACGGCGCAAAGGTATTTGGTTATTATGTAGATGACCCAAGACCATTTGGTGTTGTAGAATTTGATGAGAACGGACAGGCTGTATCCATCGAAGAGAAGCCAAAGAATCCAAAGTCTAATTACATCGTACCAGGATTATACTTCTATGATAATCAGGTAATTGACATTGCTAAGAATCTTAAACCATCCGCAAGAGGTGAGTACGAGATTACAGATGTTAACTTAGAGTATTTAAGCAGAGGCCAGTTAAAGGTAATTCCATTTGACAGAGGACTTACATGGATGGATGCCGGAACAGCAGACAGTATGTTAGAGGCAGCCGAGATTGTTAAGGCACTTCAGAAGTCAGGATGCTATGTAGGCTGCTTAGAAGAACTTGCATGGAAAGAAGGATTCGTATCTTTAGATAAGGTTCATGAGATTGGCGAGAGCCTCAAGATGACCAACTATGGACAGTACTTACTCAAATTAAAGTAAAAAGTTGCTATTTTACACGGGAGATAATGAGACAACCCGAATCAAATAACAATTTTTTATAGCAGAAAGCACAAAACTTTCCATATTTATACTAGAATGAAAATAAAACGGCAAACTGTCATAACAATTTCAAAACAACAGTTTCTAAAACATTTAACATTTTAAAAAAGATTATCTATTTTTTGGTTGACAGACTAGCTGCTTTATGATATACTACAATCAACCCAGAGGACATTGCACGGGTGCACATCATAAGAGAGAGTATTATAGCACCAGAGAGGAGTACGTTATGCAGAGTACAGGAATAGTTAGAAAGCTTGATTCATTAGGAAGAATTACATTACCTATGGAACTTCGTAAAAGTTTCGATATTGGTGAGAGAGAGCCTTTAGAAATCTTCACAGAAGAAGATAAGATCATCATTAAGAAGTATAACCCTAGTGATATCTTTACAGGACAGTGTGAAGACCTCATTGAATACAGAGGTAAGAAGGTATCTAGAGATTCTATCCGCGAGCTTGCTAGAATTGCCGGATTTAAGCTGACAGAAGAGTAATCTTCTAACCCAGCTACTTCAACGGGAGTTCCCTGTGGTAGTATACAAGAGATAAAGATATGCCTTAAAAAACCAAGAACCAGTAGAGAGAGGCAAAACGGACAGCCCCCTCCTTTGCGAAAGCAGAGGAGGGGGCTTTTTTGCTTATTTATCTTCTCTTTCAACACGGTATTTGTCTCTTGCTGCCAAATATACAAGATTAACTATGGCAGATAATTCTATTTCATTGTTATAAGATAGAATAGGAGATTCTGTATTATGATCATACTCCAAAATTTCTGCCATTGTTTGTGTATCTCCAGCTAGTGTTGCCTTTAGCATTCTTTCAGATTCTTTTGCTAATCGATATACATATCCCAAACTTTCATTTGTTAAAAGGAGTTCATTATATTTGTACATCAGCTCTCTGTTTGGAATAAAGACTTCTCCATCTTCATAAGTAAGTAACCCGTATATGACCATTGCAGAGTATATCTGGTTTTTTGTTGTTAATTCTTCTGCGGTGGCCGCATACTCTTGTACTTTCGCCTCTATATGTTCGCCGGAAATCATAAGAATAAAGTCTTCTCTGACTTCATCAATATTCCCTTTGATATAATAAAATATTTCATCATAGGGACCAGAACCTGTCCAGTAACTGCCTAGCTGGTTATCTGATAAAGCACAGATAATCGAACGGGGATTATAAAGCTGTTCACCCGATGCCGTACAATATCCATCATACCAGATTTTTAAATCATGTCTTGTAATTCGTGGTCGAATTGTGGTTTCACTATAAATTTGAAACAGTTTATCTACCTCCTCTTCTGAAAATCCAAAATAAGAGCTAAACCGTTCTCTTGTTGCCATGTTATATTCCACAAACATATTTAACTCTGAAGCGGCAGAGTATTTGGCTATTGGAAGTATTCCGGTCATATAAGCAAGTTCTACATATACCTGATCTTTCAGTAAGTTTTTAAGAAAAAGCAGGTATTCTTGTCTTTCTTTTTGGGAAATAAATGGCATATGAAATACTGCATCCCATTCATCCATTATAAACATAAATTTACGATTTGTTTTTTGAAAAATTTTTGCCAGGATATCCCAAAGTGGCATTTCTTCTTTCAATTCTAATTCGGGAAATTCTTCAAGCAAATCTTCTTTTATTCCTGTTTTGATTCTATTAATATATTCTTCATAAGTTTGGCAATTCTCTGGAAGCCTGCTGAAATCAATATAGATAACATCATATTTATTTATATTTTTTTTAAACCCTATACTTTCACTTATTTTTAATGTTGAAAACATTTCTCTCGAATCACAGCCTTTACTATAATATGCTGCAAGCATATTTGCCGTGACAGACTTTCCAAACCTTCTTGGACGGCTGTTACATATATACCCCTGCAATGTATTTATGACTTTATTTGTATATTCTAACATCCCCGTTTTATCCACATAGATTTCTGAATTTAATGCCACCTGAAAAGCACTATTGTCAGGATTAACAAACATTGCCATACCTTTACACCTCTTTCTCCAATATACTGTTTACTATTTTAACATACTTTATTTTCATTTGCCATAACGCCGCTTATTTGTTACTGTCACACTATTGTAATAGATTTGTAACGCATTTTTACCTGACATGATATATAATAATATCATTAAGTGATGCTGTCCATCCTGTGATGCATCAGCGACTTTAATTTTCACTAATATGGAGGAGTTTCAAATGAAAAATATTAAAAAAATAATATGCCTGATTTTAATTTTCTCACTTGCTTTTTCAGGCACACAAAATGTAACGGCAGCAAAAAAACATTACTCTACGAAATCTGTTGACTGGGGATTGGGGCTTAATAACAATCATGCAACACCTGGCGGAACCGTACCTTACAGCGGATTTTCATTAAAAAAGTACAATACCATATACACTGGCAATACTAAAAAGAAATGCATATATCTTACTTTTGACTGTGGATATGAAAATGGATACACAAAAAAAATACTCAATATTTTAAAAGAGAAAAACATCAAAGCAATCTTCTTTGTCACAAAACCATATATCGAGGGTAATGCAAAACTTGTTAAACGCATGAAAAAAGAGGGACATTTAGTTGGTAATCACACCTCAACACATCCAAGGCTTGGTGAATGCAATACTGACAAAATACGCTCTGAATTAAAAAGTGTTGAGAAATGTATGAAAAAGAAAACCGGTTACACGATTGATAAATTTGTCCGCCCGCCAGAGGGTAATTACAGTGAACGTGCATTAAAAACAATGCAGGATATGGGATATATAACTGTTCTCTGGAGCCTTGCCTGGTATGACTACAATCCTGCTGACCAGCCTACCACAGATTATGTCGTAGGAAGATTTAAAAGCTATTACCACAAAGGAATGATTCCTCTGCTGCATGCTATATCAAAAGCAGATACAAATGCACTTCCAAAAATTATTAAATATATGAAATCAAAGAATTATGAATTTAGAACATTAGATACAATAAAAATCAAAAAATAATAATATGGAATTATTTTCGCTATGGCTTTTTAACGCAGAAATTGATATAAACTTTCCGACTCATGGACGGCTCTCGCCTCGGA
>ENA-OROL01002513-OROL01002513.1-human-gut-metagenome-genome-assembly--contig:-NODE-2513-length-12688-cov-12.889179_pt1 | contig 12688 bp, 9 predicted proteins | sample MGYA00242128_ERZ509048 | MGnify/ENA primary metagenome ERZ509048 (study PRJEB26280, sample SAMEA2338750) | human gut metagenome | biome: human gut; feature: human-associated habitat; material: faeces...
CCGGCGGGCTTCGGCTTCGGCGTTCTTGGCGGTCTCGTATTTTGCGTTCAGGTCGGCCAGCTGGCGGCGGCCTGCATCCAGATGGCTCTGCCAGGAGGCATCCTCACCGGCATCCGCTTCGGCGCGGGCCAGCAGGGCCGCGCCCCGGTTCACAAGGGCTTCGGTCTGTTTTTCGGTGGCTTCGCGGCCAAAACGGACGATCTCGTCCAGCGCATCGGCGCGGGTCTGGGCTTCGGCCAGCACAGCGTGGAGGTTTTCCAGCTCCACCCGGTCGCCCTGCAAAGCTTCCAAATCAAGCTCGGGCTGAGGCAGGATGTACTGATATAAAAACTCCCGGAAGTTGGGGATCTCGTCCATGCTGGTGCCCATCTGGAACACCTCGTTGAACTTTTTGCCCAGCGGGCTGGCTGCGCGTCCGATGCCCAGTGCGCGGCAGATTCTGTCCCGCGCTTCACTGGGGCTGCGGGTATAGGAAAGCCGCCCTTCGGCGGGCTTGAAGTCCTCCTTGGCGCTGGGCGCACCGGTGCGCGGGTCGATAAAGGGCAGTTGTTCCAGCGTGATGCCGTCCTCCGAGATATACCACGTCTGGTCGCCGGGGTGCAGCTCCTGCATGGGGCCTTCGGACTCCACCCGCACTGCGATGACAAAGCTGGTGTGCTTTACGCTGTCCCAGAACTCTGCCCCGATATACGCCACGGTATGCCCCGGGCGGCGGTAGGCGTTTTCGCCGCGCTGCTTGGCGTGGACAGAGCCTTGCAGGGTGCGGCCGCTCTTTTTATTGCCCAGTGCATTGAAGTTGCGGTTGGTGGTCAGGCAGTAGCGGATGGCGTCCAGAATGGTGGTCTTGCCCACGGCGTTCACGCCGATCATATAGGTCAGGCGGGCGCAGTCGAAGGTGGTATTTTCAAAGTTGTGCCAGTTGATAAGTTTCAGGCGCTTGAGTTCGATCATGCTTCCACCTTCCCTGCTTCCGTGTCTGCGCCCTCCGGGCGCTCGTACAGGCCAAGCTCGGTGCGGGTGCGGGCGCTCTCGGCGGCGGCATCCGCAAGGTCGGCATCCGGCAGCGCCAGCAGCACCGTGGGAAATACCTCGATGCGGCTGTCCAGCCCGGAGAGCCGTCCCACCGGACGCGCCAGATTGTACCGGCGCAGGGTGCGCATGAGCTTTTCCAGCGTTTGCTGATCCAGCTTGCGGGGCAGGTTCATCTTTTGCAATTCGGCCTGTACTTCTTCTACGGTGACCAGCACCTCGTCTGCGCTGGCGGCAAGGCTTTCCCGCTTTTGCAGGTACAAAAGCCGCAGCACCAGCAGCAAAATGCTTTCGTACTTGAGCAGCCGCGCCTGACTGCCCTCGTGCTCGTTGACCAGCGCCGCCGCCTGCATGGGCGCGGGGTACAAAAGCACCGCGTAGCCCAAGGGCTTGAACACCGCACGCACCTCGTTGAGGTGATCCTGAATATACAGATATTTTGCCCGCTGTTCCTCTACGCAGCCCAGCACAAAGCAGTGGTTGAGCAGATAGTTTGCGGTTTCTTCCAGCAGATCAATGGTTGCCATCCGTGTTTACCTCCTTGCGGCGGGTCAGGACAAAATCCTGAAACCGGAAGCCGCCGCGCTCCACCCAGTTTCCGGTCAGGGTGATATCATACTCCCGGTGCGGCGACTGGGAATAGGTGTGCAGGCCGATGATGCGGGCAAAATCGTTCGGGTATTCGTCTGCCAGAAGTGCTGCGTTCACCTGCGGGCGGGCGGCAAGGGCCTGCCGGGCCAGCAGGGCCACGTTCTCCTCGGTAACGGCAAGGCGGGCGTAATCCAGCAGCAATTGCTGCTCTTTTTTGAGCTGTTCCGGATCGAATCCTTCGGTGCGCACCGGGGCCAGCGGCTCGGCGGTGCGCTGGGCAGCGGGCGGGTAGAGGAATTTCTCCCCGAACACTGCCGCCGGGTACAGATGCAGCCGCTTTGCCACCGGGCCGTCGTCCGGCTCAAACAGCTGCTCCGGAGTGCGGATGTCCTCGGCGTAGCGGCGCAGCAGGGCGGTGACGCTGCCCTGCGAAGAACGGTCGCTCAGCAGCAGGAACTGTGCCCGCTGCACAGCCCGCTTGCGGTAGCGGATGTGGCTCTGGTCGATCTGGCGCATCAGGGTGCTCATCTCTTCCAGCGCGTCCCGCTGCTGCTGGATGAGGGCACGCACCCGGGGCGCAGCCTCGCCGGGGGCGCAGCGCTCCACCCGGGCGTAATCCAGCGCCAGCCGGGGCAGGTGTTCTGCCTCGCAGTCGTCCAGCTCCTCTTCCAGATAGGCGCGGTAGTTGAACAGGTTGTCGCTGGTCTTGAAGCGGTGGTAGGCCGCCGCCACCACCTTTTCCTCGTACTGGTCGAACAGTTCCAGCACCTCCTGCGGGGTGCGGTTGCGGGTGAGCCGGTCGATGTAGTGGCCGATGGAGGCATTCAGCGCCCGGAGGGACTTGTTCAGCGCGTCGAGGTCGGACGCCACCTCCCGCAGCACGTTCTCGTAAGGGCTCTTCTCCTCCCCGATGCCGCGCAGCAGCTGCCACGCTTTGTAGAGCTTCCCGGTGTAGGTAACGACGCGGGGGTTCAGGATCTCCTCCAGCGCTTCCAGCAGAGGGGTCACCTCCGGCTGGAAAGCCATCGCCGGTTCCTCCTCGTAGCTGCCGGGCTGCTCTTCCAGCCAGCCGGTGCGGCGCAGCCGCAGCAGAAAGCCCACGGCCAGCGTGTGAGGGTCGCGGGTGGGCTGCTCGTCCTCATCGCCCGCACCGTCGGCATCCAGCGCCAGCGGCTTTGCCAGCGCCGCAAAATAATCCTCCGCGCGGGAGACGGCCTCGGCGCGGGAGATGCTGTAATCTGCCGTGTGGCGGCACTCCTCCCACAGCAGCAGGAGCAGCTCCGCATAAAAGGCCCGGTTCGGCCCCGCCAGCGGGCGGAACAAACGCGGGCTGACCAGTTCAAACAGCTGCATCAAAAAATCCTTTCTTTCGCAAAAATCCGTTTCTATTGTACCACAAATCCCCGGCTTTGTCACAAAAGGGCAGCAAAAAACACCGCGCCCGGCGGGCACGGTGTTTGGGGGGCGTTATTGCGGGATCCTTTCTGTATGCAGCACCAATAAGCGACCATGGTTGCGGAATTTCGTCTTGAATTTACACAATTTCACCACGATTTTGTGGTATTCTACCTGTAAAGAATTGGAAACGGTGTTCTTCTTTACTCCCTTGAACAGGCAGGCCATACTCCCTGAATCACACAACAGCCCCCCGGAATGCAGGACTCCGGGGGGCTTCGTGTTTTGTTTCGAAGATCTTACAGCTCCTGATAGGCGCTCATCATAGCGGGGATGAACTGCTTTTTGCGGCTGACAACGCCGGGCAGGATCCAGCTTCCATCTTCAGCGGGCTGGATCTCGAAGCCATCGGACAGCACTTCGGCGGCGTAGCGGCCGGTGCAGATGACGACGCTCTCCTCCTTCGGCACATCGGTCAGCAGCATGTACAAGTCCTCGACATTCTGCTTGTTGCGGGCCTCTTCGAGGTAGGGCTTGAGCAGAGCTTCCGCCGCCAGCAGGTTCTTGCGGGTCATGTAGCTGCCCTGCGCCACGCCGAAGCGGATATCGCCGCACATGAACACCTTGAAGTCCTGCAGGAAGACTTCTTCGGGCGTCTTACCATCGAGTTTTTCACCGGCTTCGAACATTTCGGTGGAAAACTCGTCGATGTCCACGCCTGCGATCTTAGCCAGCCGCTTGGCGGTGGCTTCATCGACGGGGGTGCAGGTGGGGCTGCGGAAGGCCAGCGTATCCGAAAGGATGGCCGCCAGCAGCAGCCCGGCGATCTGGGGCCGGATCTCAACGCCGTTTTCATCGTACATCTGGGTGATGATGGTGGCGGTGCAGCCCACGGGCTGATTGCGGAAATAGACCGGGCCGCTGGTCTCCAAGCTGCCGATGCGGTGGTGGTCGATGATCTCCAAGATCTCGGCCTGATCGAAGCCTTCCACGGCCTGTGTGGCCTCGTTGTGATCCACCAGAATGATGCGGCGCTTGCGCAGCGCGATCACGTTCCGGCGGCTGACCATGCCGCAGTACTTGCCCTCCTCGTCGAGGATGGGGAAATAACGGTGGCGCACCTTGGCCATGACCCGCATCACGTCCGCCACCGGGGTGACGAGGGTGAACTTCATGATATCGTTGCGGGTCATATAATAGGAGATGGGGGCGCACTGGCTCATCAGCTTGCCGGCGGCGTAGGTATCGCAGGGGGCCGTCATGATGGCGACGCCCATTTCCTCGGCAATACGCCGGATGGTGTGGCCTACCTTGGCACCGTTGCAGAGGATGAGGAGGGAGGCCTCCTTCTCAATGGCGCAGAGCTGGCTTTCGTAGCGGTTGGTCAGGATGACGATGTCGCCCTTTTCCACGTTGCTTTCCAGCATTTCAGGGGTGGCGGTGCCGATCTTGATGTGGCCGGTGGTGCAGACGGCGTTCTCGTCGCCCACCACCATCGTGCCGCCCAGCGTTTCAAGAATGTTCTTGTAGCTGGTCTTGCTGCTGGCAAGGACGCCGGTATCAAAGACGTCCATGTTGGCGGTGGCGATGTCCTTCACTGTGATGATGCCCTCCAGCTCATTGTCGGCGCTGGTGATGGGCAGGGTGTCGATCTGCTGGTCGCGCATGATCTCCCACGCCTTGCGCAGGCTGGTGGAGCCGGGGATGCCGGGCATTTCGCGGTAATCCACATCCCGGATCTTGGGGTTGACGTCGGTGCACATCCGGGGCGGCGTGACGCCGAACTTTTTCAGGACAAACTCGGTCTCCTGATTCATCTTCCCCGCGCGGCGGGGTTCGCAGACGAGGTCGGTGGTCTTATTTTTCAGCTCCGCATACGCAATGGCGGAGCAGATAGAGTCGGTGTCCGGGTTGCGGTGCCCGATGACCACGACTTTGTGGGCTGCCTTTGGCATAGGTGTTTCCCCTCTCTATGGATCGTATCATTTACCTTCTCTCTCCTGCGCCGGGCGCAGAAGTCCGGTTCCATTTTAACACATCCCACCGCAGTGGTAAAGGCTCCCAAACCCACTTTGTCCCTTAAAAATCCGCAAGGTTCTGGGATACAACAACTTCACTGCCGACGGTTTTCGCTTTTGCTTGACACCCCCGCCAAAAACCGCTATGCTAGAGGAAATAAAATTTAAATATCCGCCGCTTTTGGAGGGTCCGCATGAAAAAGCAACCACATATCCGCATCCTTGCCGCCGCGCTGACGCTGGCGTTCTGCATCCTCGGCAGCAGCTCTGCCCTTGCCGCACCGGTTGCCACGCCCACCACCCGGCCCGAAAAGGAGGTCGTGGAACCGAACGACACCACCCAGACCTCGCTGGATTACTTGGAGTTCCTGCTGCACGCCGGCGGGCCCTTCCGGTTCCAAGAAGCCGCCATCAAGCACCCGGCAGATGACGCGGACGCCGGCCCCGCCGAAGGGGCCGTGGCGACGCTGACCATCTACAGCCAGACCACCAACAACACCGAACCCATCGACATCTCCGGCCACAGCTTCGTGGCGGTGCGAAATGTCTCCGACCACGCCATCGAAGTGGGCGGGCAGGAGATCGCGCCGGGCACCGGCGTGACCATCGGCACCCGCGCCAACCGCCCGGAGCATGAGGGCATCTGGTACAATTTGGAGGGCTACTACTGCTACTACATCTCCGCCTTCTACCCGAACCTCTACTCCATGCAGGTCTCGCTGGACGAAGAGGGGCTGGCCGTTCTCAACCAGAACCTGACCACCGCCGACCACTGGTCCACCGCCTTCAACTGCGCCTCCTTTGCGGCGGGGCTGTGGAACTCCGTCTGCTCCGACCACCTCTCGGCGGGCACGCCCCACTCCCCCAAGGGCTTGAAGGCGTCCATCCGCTCCTACGGCGGCAAGCTCCGCTACAATGAGTCGGTGCCCTACGACTACATCGTCTCCTACGGCACCGCCCGCACCCCCAGCGCGGATTATTCCTGATTTTTCCGCTTTTTGCGAAAATGTTGGATACATCACCTTGATTTTCCCCCGCTTCCGCGTTATGCTTATGCCAAGGATATTCCGGAACAACAGGAGGAACTCATGTCAACCACCACATCATCCAAACCGCTGTTTACCCGCCAGCAGCTCATCGCGCTGCTGCTGCCGCTCATTGCCGAACAGGCCCTCAGCGTGACCATCGGTCTGGCCGATACGCTGATGGTCTCTTCCGTCGGCGAAGCCGCCGTTTCGGGCGTCAGCCTTGTGGACTCCTTCAACGTGCTGATGATCCAGCTGCTGAGCGCACTGGCCACCGGCGGCGCCGTCGTCGCCAGCCAGTACATCGGCCACCGGGAGCCTAAAAACGCCAAGGCCGCAGCGGCCCAGATCCTGTTCATCATGATCTCGCTCAGCGTCGTGGTCGCCGCCGTGGTCGCGGTAGGCCGCCACGGCATCCTGCGGGGCATCTTCGGCTCCATTGACGCCGATGTGATGACCTACGCCGAGACCTACTTCCTGCTCTCGGCGCTGAGCTACCCCTTCATCGGTGTGTACAACGCGGGCGCGGCCTTGTTCCGCGCACAGGGCAACAGCAAGATCAGTATGCTTTCCAGCCTTGTGATGAACGTGGTGAACATCGGCGGCAACGCGGTTTTGATCTACCACTTCCATATGGGCGTCATGGGCGCGGCGCTGGCCAGCCTTGTTTCCCGCATGATCGCGTGCTTCGCGGTCATCTACCTGCTGGAAAAGCCCTCCTGTATGCTCCGCATCGACCGCCTTGCCGACCTCAAGCCCGACCTCTCCCTCATCCGCCGCATCCTGCGGGTGGGCATCCCGGCCGGTATTGAGAACGGTATGTTCCAGATCGGCAAGCTGTCGGTCTCCAGCCTGACGTCCACCCTCGGCACCGCCGCCATCGCGGCCAACGCCGTGGCGGGCAACATCACCACCTTCCTGAACATCCCGGCCAACGCGGTGGGCATGGCGGTGCTCACCGTCATCGGCCAGTGCCTCGGCGCGGGCGAGAAGGAACAAGCCAGCCACTACGCCCGCCGCCTGATGCTGGTGGCCTATGCGGGCGCATGGGTCATGAACCTGTCCGCCTTCTTCTTCCTGAACGGCATCGCGCTGTCGTGGTTCCACCTCTCGGCGGAGTCCGCCGCCATGGCAATGCAGGTGATGCGCTGGTTCAACGTCATCTCCCTGTTCATCTGGCCGGCCAGCTTCACCCTGCCCAACATCCTCCGCGCAGCGGGCGACGCCACCTTCACCATGACGGTGAGCGTCTTCTCCATGTGGGTGTTCCGTGTCGCCTTCTGCTACCTGATGGTCCTCGGCTTCCATCAGGCCCACCTGCTCAGCATCTGGGGCGGTATGTTCCTTGACTGGGTGTTCCGTTCCCTCTTCTTTGCTACCCGCTTCTCAAAAGGAAGCTGGCTCGAAAAAAAGGTCATCTGATTGATCGGGAGGTTCTCCATGAAACACAGACTTGCAGCACTCTTCCTCGCGGCGGCGCTCTTCTGCACCCTGCTCGCGGGCTGCGCCCCCACCCCCGATGTGCCGGGGCCCGGCGGCGGCTCGTCGTCCTCCGGCAGCACGAACAACGGCGGGAACTCGGAGAGCGAGGATAATAACAGCGCGAACTCGCCGAAATTGCAGCCGTCTATCGTGATGGAAGCTTACAACATTTGTAGCAACGTCAAAAATGAACACGTTGTGAGCTGTGTTTTTTCTGCTACGAACCCGAACACTGCCTATAGCGTTACACGCGGGCGCGTTGGTTTAACGATGAAGGATTCCGCCGGAAAGACTCTTGAAACAACTTACTTCATGCTTCAGACGATTGCCCCCGGTGACACCGTTCGCTTCGCCTATACCTACACCTGCAAAAATGGCCGTCCCTCTTCTGTCAGCTGCAGCCAGCCCAGCACAACTTCTTCCAGCTTTAAAGACCCGACCGGAGCCATCAAAGCGAATGAGCTTTCTGCTGAGATTACGGAAGTTTCCTCTCCGGACGGCTTGAATTACAACAGATTTTCCGGCTCAGTAACCAATAAAAGCCGCTATCCTTCTGAATGCACACAAATTTCTATCATTCTGAAAAAGAACGGCAAAATTGTCTCATCGGATTTTCTGCTATTGACGATCCCCATTCCTTCCGGAGGAAAGAGTAACTTTACTCTTTATCATACAAAAGACGTAAGTTTTGACTCTTACGAAGTCATTGCAACTCCTTGGTTTTAAGTTAATTTTCCCTCCGCCGTGAAAACGGCGGTATTTTGTTGCAAGAAAATGCACTTCTGGATCGTATGATCTTACGAAGGCCTTTTCATCCCTCAGCCCGCACAAATTTTTCATGGATTTTTTAGTAAACTTGTCGGGTTTGGGGCTTGCTTTTGCACCCTGACAAGCGTATAATGATACGCTGCTAAGAACTTTAAGGGCCATTCGCCCCCAACTCCAAGAAAAGGAAGTGTGTTCCATGCGAAACTGGTTTTCCCGCCATCCCATCTGGTTCATGGCGTTTTATCTTGTGTTTTATCTCTCGGTGTTCCACTGGCTCGAAGCCAACATCACCGTGCCCGAAGTCTGGGTCCACTGCCGGCTGGACGATCTGATCCCCTTCTGCAAATATGCGGTCATCCCCTATTTTGCATGGTTCGTCTGGATCCCGTTCACCCTGTTCTATCTGCTGTGGAAAGCGCCCCGCGCCGACTTCTGGCGGCTCTGCCTCCCCCTGTTCGCGGGCATGACCATCGCGCTGGCAGTGTATGTCGTCGTCCCCAATGGGCTGGACCTCCGCCCTTACCGCGTGTACGGCTCGGACTTCTTCGCCCGGACGGTGCGCCAGCTCTACACCACCGACACGGCCACCAACGTCTGCCCTTCCATCCACGTCTTCAACTCGGTGACGCTGATGATGGCTTACTACCGCAGCCGCATCTTTGACGAGCCCCGCCGCCGCTGGATGCGCCCGGCCGCCGCCGTGCTCTGCGTGTCCATCATCGCCTCCACCGTACTGCTCAAGCAGCACAGCTGCATTGACGTCGTGCTGGGCATCCTGCTGGCACTGGTGCTGGACAGCGCTGCTTCCTCGCTGGAGCGCAGCGAATACCGTCTGCCCCAGCGTTCCTGAAACGCAAAAATCCCTCTGCCGCAGCAAAACGGCAGAGGGATTTTTTTACCTAAAACAGATCTTCCGGCAGACAGATATCGTGTTTGGGGACTTTTTTCCACGAAAAATCGGCGGTGAGGCTTTCCGGCGTGCGGGGGGCCGGTTCCTCCTGCAAGCCGTAGGCGTAGGCCAGCTTGCCGACGATCTCCGCCGCCGTATAGCGGGCGCGGAGGTTCTCAAGGCTCTGGTCACCGTCCCGCTTGGAGAGCCGCCGCCCGTCCGGGGCCAGCAGCAGCGGGCAGTGGGCAAAGCGGGGGGCTTTTAATCCCAGCAGCCGGTAAAGGTAGAGCTGCCGGGCTGTAGAGGAGAGCAGGTCTGCTCCCCGCACGACCTCGGTGACGCCCATCCGGGCATCGTCCACAACGACGGCCAATTGGTAAGCGAATACGCCGTCGGCGCGGCGAAGGTAGAAATCGCCGCAGTCCCGCAGCAGGTTCTCGCTGTGGGGGCCCATGCAGCCGTCCGTGAAGGAAACGACCTCGTCGGGCACCTTCAGGCGGTAGGCGGGGGCTTTTGCCTTCCGCTTTTCCGCGACCTCGGCGGGGGTCAGGCTCCGGCAGGTGCCGGGGTAGATGACGTTGCCATCCGAGGTGTGGGGCGCACTGGCCGCATGGAGCTGGGCGCGGGAGCAAAAGCAGGGGTAAACGAGGCCCTGCGCAACCAGCTTTTGGTAGCTGGCTGTGTAGATATCCGCGCACTCGCTCTGGTAATAGGGGCCGTGGGAGCCGCCGTGGCTGCCGCCCTCGTCCCAGTAAAGGCCCAGCCACGCAAGGTCCTCTTCCAGCAGGTCGGCGTACTTGCGGGGGCAGCGCTCGGCGTCAAGGTCCTCGATGCGGAGGACGATACGCCCGCCCTCATGCTTGGCGCTCAGCCACGCCAGCAGACTGCACGCGAGATTGCCCAGATGCAGCCGCCCGCTGGGGCTGGGGGCAAACCGCCCAACGACGGCGCTCACAGGCCCAGCTTCCACTCGCCATCTTTCGGCTGGGAGATGGGGGTGTTATAGAACTCGGCCACAGCCTTTGCCATGTACTCGGCGTCGATGCAGCTTGCTGTCTCCATGGAGGAGTGCATCGCCAGCTGTGCCAGACCGATATCGACCATGGGGATCAGGATCTGATGACCCAGCAGGTTGCCCAGCGTGGAGCCGCCGGGGACGTCCGCGCGGTTGGACGCCACCTGAACAGGGACGCCCGCCTTCTGGCAGATGGCGCTGAAAGCAGAACCGGTGAAACCGCTGGTGGTGTAGGTCTGGCGGGCATTGTATTTCAGCAGCACGCCGCCGCCCAGCGTAACGGGGTGGGCGGGGTCGCTCTTTTCGGGGTGATTGGGATGGGTGGCGTGGCCGTTGTCGGCACTGAGCAGCAAGCTGTTGGTGCAGGCGCGGATGCTCTGCTCGCGGGTGACGCCGAGCTTCTCCTCAACGCGGGCCAGCACATTGGCCATCAGAGTGCCCTGTGCGCCCTGACGGCTGGAGGAACCGACTTCCTCGTTGTCGAACATGACCCACATATCGCCGCGGCCGTCTTCCTTGCCCTCGCCCTGCAAAAAGCCCCACAGGGTCGTGTAGGCGCACTCCAAGTCGTCGATGCGGCCGGACATGAAGTACTCGCCCTTCAAGCCCACACGCTCGGCCTGTTCACGGGTGCAGAGCACGAGGTCGGAGTCGAGGATGTCCTCGCCCTTGACCCCGGCCTCCTCGGCCAGAACTTCACGCAGGGTGGTGCCCGCAGCGCCGAAGATGGGCTGCAGATCCACCTGCGGGTTGTAGTTCTTGCCCTTGTTCACCTCGTGGTCGAAGTGGATGCAGACGTTGGGGATGCAGGCCAGCGCGCGGTCCGGGTGGACGAGGATGCTCTTGACGCCCTCCTCGGTCCGGACGAGGATGCGGCCCGCCACGCTCAGGGGGCGGTCGATCCAGCTGGGCATGATCATGCCGCCGTAGCCCTCCGTCTCAGCGCGGGCAAAGACGGCATCCTTGCCGCCGTCCAGCTCCTTGATCTTCCACGTGGGGGAGTCGCTGTGGCTGGCCGTGACATGCCAGCCGGTCAGCGTGCCCTTGGGCATCCGCCATGCCAGCACGGCAGAGCCGTTGCGGGTGGTGTAGTATTTGCCGCCGGGCACCAACTCCCATGCGGCGGTCTCCGGGCGGTTCTCGTAGCCGTTGGCCTCCAAGATCTCCACCGCCGCAGCCGTGGAGTGGAAGGCGCTGACGCCCTTGTTCAGAAAGTCGAACAGACCTTCGATCTCGAATTTCTGCATTTTTGTCGTCTCCTATCTTTCACTATGTCCTGCAAAATCTCCCCGCCCGCAGTGCAGACGGAGAGATTCGTTTTTCCTGTTGCATTATACTACATCCTGCCGAAAAAGGGAAGCAATTCAGACCGTCGCGCACTGTTGGAGCTGTTCCTCCAGCAGCCGCCGGGTCTGGGCCGCCTGTAAGCCGCAGACCAGCTGCAAGCGCTGCCCCTCCTGCACAAGGCCCTTGTGGGGCATGGACAGCAGGGCCGCCGTGTCCAGAAGGCTTGTGTCCTTTACCGTGACGCGCAGCCGGGTGAAGCAGTTGTCTACCGTGCGGATGTTGTCCGGCCCGCCCAGCGCTTCGATCAGCCGCCGGACGTCCGCCGGGTCGATCTCCTTTTCCGTCTGCTCCGGCTCCTGTGTGCGGCCGGGCGTGGGCAGGTCCAGCGCCCGGATGACCACGGTGAAGACGACGAAGTAGACCGCGATCTCGGCCAGACCCAGCAGATAGAGCAGGGCCGCGCGGCTGGTCTGCCCCGGCGCAGCGCTCAGGTTGAAGACCAGTGACCCCAGCAGGTTGGAGGTGAACGCCCGGACATGGAGGGCGTTCAGCAGGACCATGAACCCGCCGGTGATGGCCGCATGGAGCACCCAGAGCACCGGCGAGACGAAGCAGAAGAGAAAGTCCACCGGCTCGGTGATGGACGCCAGTGAGGCCGTGACCGCCAGCGGCAGGATGGCCGCCGCCGTCTGCTTCCGGCGCTCCTTCCGGGCTGTGAAGATAAAGGCCGCCGCAATGCCGAGGTAGCCGAAGGTCTTGGTAAAGCCGGTGTACATCCAGACAATGTTCCCGGTGAGCGGCAATCCGTTGGAATACTCGGCCATGGTCACGGTATAGGCCCCGGTGTAAGTCACCGAGCCCACCGTCACCGAGCCGCCCAGCGCCGAGAACTGGAAGGGCATATAAATGAGGTGGTGCAGCCCAGTGGGGATGAGCAGCCGCTCCAAAAAGCCGTACAGGAAAATGCCCAGCTCCCCGGACGCCGCGATCCACCTCGTGATGGCGTGGACGCCCTGCTGCAGCGGGGGCCAGACGAAGCAGACCGCCAGCCCGAAGGCCGCAGCAAAGGCCGCGATGCACAAAAATGCCCATCGCAGCCCGGAATACACCTGCGTGATCAGCCCTTTGAACTGCTTTTCACAACTGTGGTTGAAAATGTACGCCGCCGCAAAGCCCAGCAGGACGCCGC
>ENA-OROL01002519-OROL01002519.1-human-gut-metagenome-genome-assembly--contig:-NODE-2519-length-12683-cov-3.656319_pt1 | contig 12683 bp, 8 predicted proteins | sample MGYA00242128_ERZ509048 | MGnify/ENA primary metagenome ERZ509048 (study PRJEB26280, sample SAMEA2338750) | human gut metagenome | biome: human gut; feature: human-associated habitat; material: faeces...
ACGGAATTCCTGGTGGATATAAGAAAACAAATTCCGCAGCGATCATACCTTCTGCCTGCTTATAATCAATCTGACAACGTTTTCTTCTCGTTGCTTCCTCTGGTTTCATTGCTTTTCGATTCTTGTGAAAATTCATTTTCTTAAAATTATTTTGTATATGATTTTTATTTTGTTTTTTCTCCAGATCGATCATCTGATCAATCTCTGTCATTGCTTCATACAGCCTATCATACCCTTCCTGTGTATCACATATACTTGTCATTGCAATCACATAATATAGTTCAGACATTTCCATTTCCAAGTGATACTGATCTCTCAAAATCTCAAATAATTTTTCTCCAGATATCATTGTATTCTTTACCGAAAATACAAGTTTTCCAATATCATCTGTTCGAACTAATTGGATATGTTGTAATTTTTCTAATTTTTCACGAAGTATCCACAATCGCTCACAATATTGTTGAAAATATCCACGATTTCCATCACAAATGTGGATACATTGTTCGATAGAGCTCATTAATACATATGAGGGACTGCTACTTTGAAAGATAGAAAGTTTCTTCTGCATCATTTCTTTTGAAACACAATCTGTGCATAAATGCAATAATCCTGTCTGTGTCATTGCTGGCAATGTCTTATGTAGACTCTGGATCACAATATCTGCTCCAGTACTTACTGCACTTTCCGGAAATGCCTCATGATAAATAAAATGAGCTCCATGTGCTTCATCTACGATCAGTGGAATCCTATACGAATGTGCCACTTCTGCAATTCCTTTCACATCCGATACCACGCCATCATAATTTGGAGATACGATCACAACGGCTTTGATATCCGGCTCTGCAGCAAGTGCTTTTGCCACATCTTCTTTGCTGATCTCCCCGTTCATATGCATGGAAATATCAAATTCCGGATACACATAGCGCGGTACAAGACCATTCATATAAATTGCATGGTAAATGGATTTGTGACAATGGCGTGCCACCAGAATCTTATCTCCCCGGTGCGTACATCCCATCACTGCACTTAAAATTCCGGCAGTACTTCCATTTACCAGAAAATGACTTTCCTCTGCCCCAAATACCCTTGCGGCTCTTTCCTGCTCTTCTTTTAAAATACCATCTGCGTGATGCAGATCATCGAAACCATCGATTTCCGTGATATCCAGATCGTATGGGAGTTCAATTCCAAGAAGTGTCTTGTTTCTCTTATGTCCTGGCATGTGAAATGCGTAAAAATCGCTCTCGGAATATGCTTTTAATTTATCGTATAGTCGTTCCATTTTAAACCTCTTTAAGTCTTTTAGAAACATCATATAATTTTTCTTCCAAAAACGCAAGAGGACGAAACGGTTCTCCCATTTCGTCCTTTCCATATATTCCGGCTTACACAGCTACAATCTCAAACACTTCCGCCTGGAAATCTCCCTTATCATTCACGCCCTTCTTCCATACACCGGACGCAGAATCGGACAGGATCATTCCGACTTGCATCAGCTCATCGCCATAGCAGTCATAAGCATATCCGCTGACCTTATAACAGGTATCTTCTTTCAGCCCTTTCAGCTTCAGTCTCTTAAATCCAACATTGACCGGCTGCATTACCCGGTAATAACCAACCAGCGCCTTCTTCTGATCCTCCGATACGATCATCCATGCGGTCTCATTTCCCTCAAACGGACTTTTCAGTCTGTAAAAATTTCCAAACTGAATCACTTCCCTGTACTCTTTCATAAATGCGATCTGCGCTTTTACTTCCAAAATCTCATCCTCAGACAGCTTATTCAAATCCAGCTCATATCCAAATGTCCCAAAATAAGCCACATTTGCTCTCGTATGTAACGGAGTTTTACGATTCAACTGATGATTCGGAACCACAGATACATGACTTCCGATCGAACTGATCGGATAACACATGCTCGTTCCGTACTGAATCTTTACTCTCTCCGCAGCATCTGTATCATCACTCGCCCAGCCCTGCGGTGCATAATAAAGAAGTCCCGGATCAAACCTTCCGCCACCGCTCGCACAGGACTCAAACAGAATCTGTGGAAATGCAGTATTCAGTCTTTCATACAGATCATAAACTCCAAGAATATATCTGTGGAACACTTCCCCCTGACGATCCGCCGGAAGTGCCGCTGACCAGCATTCCGTAATACTTCTGTTCATATCCCATTTAATATAGGAAACTTTTGCTTCGGAAAGAATCTGATACATCATCTCATAAATACAGTCCACAACCTCTTTTCTGGAAAAATCCAGCACAAACTGATTTCTGCCATGGCAGGAATTCCTCTGCGGAGTCTGCAAAATCCAGTCCGGATGCGCCCGGTAAAGATCCGAATCCTTATTCACCATCTCCGGCTCAAACCACAGACCAAATTTCATACCCATCTCTTCGATCCTGTCTGCGATTCCCTTGATTCCCTGCGGAAGACGCTCTCTGTTTGCCGCCCAGTCACCAAGTCCTGCATAATCGTTGCTTCGTGCACCGAACCATCCGTCATCCAGCACAAATAATTCAACACCACATTCCTTCGCCTTTGCAGCAATTTCCACCAGACGGTCCTCTGTAAAATCAAAATAAGTAGCTTCCCAGTTATTGTTAAGGATTGGCCTGGGACGGTCTCTCCAGTAACCTCTTGCCAGTCTCTTCTGATATAATTTATGGAAAGTCTGGCTCATTCCATTCAGACCCTTATCAGAAAATACTACTACTGCTTCCGGAGTCTGAAAGCTCTCACCACAGTCCAGCTTCCAGTCAAAATTCTGCGGATTGATTCCCACTGTGACACGGGTCGTATCATGAGTATCCACTTCCGCCTGCATCCTGTGATTTCCACTGTAAATCAGACTGAATCCCAGAACCTCCCCTGCATTCTCCGTTGCAGAAGGACGTCTCAGAACCACAAACGGATTATGCTGATGAGAAGAATTTCCCCTGATACTTCCCACAGACTGCACTCCCTGCTCCAGCTTTCTTTCCTTCACATGACGCTCCCTCGCCCATGCACCGGAAAACTGCATCCACACATACTCCTTATCCGGGAGATCCAGACTGAGACTCATCGCACTCAGCAGATGTACACTCTTCTCACCCTCATTCGTCAGCTTCGCACTTCTCGCCACAATACCACCCTGTGCAAAAATCGTATACAAAAGTTCCAGAACCACTCCCGTCACTTCATCCTTCAGCTTCACACATAACGTTTGCGCCTCTTCCTCGCTCTCTGTAGAAGTAGCCGGAAGTCCCTGAAGTTTCGGCTTTCCATCCATAATCTCATAGCCCACATACACAAAATCCGAAATCCTGCTTCCATTCTCCTGCAAAACCTCCACAGCCGGATAACGATAATCCGAACTTCCATACACCGGATACTCCAATTTCAAATGTTCCAGGGAAAACTTACGATTCCCCTCAAAAACACAGGAACTCATCGGTCTTCTCTTCATCTCCAGCAGATAAGAAAAATCCTCCCTGTCATGAATCCTCTTACCAAAATACAGATTTCCCAGATGTCCATTCGGCAGGACGCACATCAGATAACTGATCTCACCATTATATAAATGAAACGTTTTTGAACTCTCATGAAAAATAATGCTCATAACTTCTCCCTTTCTTTCGCATTTTTTGTTGTCTTTATTATAAGAGAAGTCACTCTCCGACGTTATAGCATTATGTTCATCAAAACCCTCAAAATGTTAACCTATAAATGTTAACCCATAAATGTCATCCACCATAATCTGTCTATTATTATTTATCCATTCAACAGTTTTTCCAGCTCATCCCCTGCCGTTTCCAGATTTCTTCTGTTCTCATTTCTGTAATACTTTCTGAACTGCGTAGGTGTCATCCCTATCTCCTGTTTAAATGCCCTCGCAAATCTCTCCGCAGTTCCATATCCACACGATGTCCCCACCGCCTCCACAGATAATTCCGTCAGAACCAGCAGCTCCCTCGCTCTGGTAATCCTGTACTTCTGCAAAAAATCCCTCGGAGAAATATTAAGCCCCTTCATAAAAAGCGTATACAGATAACTCCTGCTCACATTCAGATGCTGCGCAAGCTCATTCACACCAATCCCATTCGCATATTCATTCCTGATAAATGCCATGGCCTCCTTAATATATCCACTCTCCTTACCATATTCCTTTCCCTTCATCGTTCCCACATAAGAATCAATCACCACATCCCTCGCCAGAACAGAAAAGAAATCATATAGTCTCCCCTGCAGATAAAACAGATTCGCCGTCGTCATCTCCGTATGCTTCAGAATATCCAGCACAATCTCCTTCAGCTTCTCTCCACTCTCCGACCGAAAAATCAACTGCTCACTGTTCAGCCCGATATCCCGGATATACCTTCCCGCCTTACTTCCGCCAACACCAATCCACAGATAACTCCACGGATCATCCTTATCTGCCTGATAAAACGTCTGTGTCCCCGGCTCGATCAGAAAGCCCTGTCCCGCAGACAGATAATGCTTCTGTCCGGATGCCTGATACATCCCTTTCCCCTTCAGCACAAAATGAATAATATAATGCGGTCTGGATGCCGGACCATAACAATGCAGCGGCCCGCATTGTGCGTAGCCGCTGTAACTTAAATAAAACTCTTTAAATTTCGGTTCCTGTAACTGTAAGACATAAGAATTTTCCATAATATATCCCTGCTCTCTTACTTTCACATTCCTGCTTTCGTATCAATCTTTCCCACACAAATTCACTCTGCCTGGTCAGATTCCTTTCTCTCTTCTGCCGGATTCTCTTGCATCAAACTGTCTTCCGGTAAATCTTCCTTTTTTCCCTTATTGCCACGCTGATCATAATCATCCAGAAAATTATAATATTCTCCATCCTTATGATATCCCATAACAGTACGAAGATTGATATCACGCACACTGTTAAAGATATTTGTCTCGATCACACTGCTGGTATTTCTGAACTGTGCAACCAGCTCTTTCATCTCATCACGCTTGGAACCACGTCCGCCCCCACAGCTTACACAGTTCTCGGTGAAACGGCATGCACACTGAATGAAGTGCAACCCATTAGTATCTCTCCATGCCTTGATCGCAGATTCCTTGATCAGATACATGGGACGGATCAGTTCCATTCCCTCAAAATTCTGACTGTGCAGCTTCGGCATCATAGTCTCCACCTTACCACTGTACAGCATACCCATGAGGATTGTCTCGATCACATCATCAAAATGATGTCCCAGCGCAATCTTATTACATCCCAGCTCCTTGGCATGAGAATACAGATAACCACGTCTCATTCTCGCACACAGGTAACAGGGATTATTCTCAATTTCTGCCACTGTATCAAAAATATCACTTTCAAAAACCGTAAGAGGAATTCCCAGAAGCTCTGCATTATCCTGAATAATCTTCCAGTTATCCGCATTATAGCCCGGATTCATTACCAGAAACACCAGTTCAAAATGAATCTTCCCATGACGCTTCAGCTCCTGAAGCAGCTTCGCCATCAGCATAGAGTCCTTACCACCTGAAATACAGACAGCAATCTTATCTCCCTCCTGAATCAGCTGATACTCATTCAAAGCCTTGGTAAACGGTCTCCAGACTGTCTTTCTGAACGTCTTGATAATACTGTGCTCAATCTCCTTCGTCTTCAGTTCCTTCTGATCCTTAGCATCATTCTCCATAAAACGGCTCAGAGAAAGTCTCAGATACGCACGATATCCACCTTCAATATTCACAGCCTCATACCCTGCATCACTCAGCTTCTCCACACAATCCCGGCTTCTGTCCCCCGTATGACAGAGAACATACACCATCTTCTCCCTGTCTACAGACTCCATTCTTTCCTCAAACTCATCCAGCGGAATATTCACTGCCCCCGGAAAAGATCCCCTGCTGTACTGATCCGCCGGCCGCACATCCACGATCGTAATCTTAGAAGAATCAATCTTCTCCAGCTCTTCCACACTAATTGTATTCATATATAACCTGCCTTTATCTATTAAAATCAATCACTTACCTCTGATGAATCACCCTGTATTTCCGCCCAATTCACCAGCCATCATTATACTTTGAAACCCCATGATAGTCAACATATTCCCTCGCCGTTGACTCCTTTCTCACAGCCAAACGTTACTGTTCACTCCGTTCACAGTAACGAATGATTTTCCAAACACCTTTTAACCTCATTATATACGATTCATTTTTTTCAGACAACCTTCTCAGATATATAAAATTAAAACCTCCCGGTTGAAATTTTTTTCTTATTATCACAGACACAAAAGGAACAGAGCCAATACCCTGTTCCCCTTTTATTATTTATAAACTTTTACACCAAAGGATTCATGAATGATAGTACGAGCCTCTTCAATGGTTTTAAACTCTTCTGCTTTCAGCATCTGTGCTGTGATATTTCCGATTGCAGTTGCCTCTCCTGGACCTGCATGGATTTCTTTCTTTGTTGCCTTTGCAGTCAGCTCATTGAGATATCCTGCGTTGGAACCGCCGCCCACGATATGAATACGGCTGTAAGTCCTGCCTGTCATCTCTTCCAGCTCTTTTGCTGTCTTTGCATAGCATTCTGCAAGACTTGTGTAGATAACTGTTGCAATCTCTCCCAGAGTTTCCGGAACCTTCTGTCCTGTTCTGCGGCAGTAATCCTTAACTTCCTCTGTCATATTGTCAGGAGAAAGGAAACACTCATCATTTGCGTCTACTCTTGACGGGAAATCCTTTGCTTCCTCTGCCATTGCGCAGATTTCTGCAAAGCTGTATGCATCATTTACTTCATGACGCACAGACTGGATCATCCAGAGTCCCATGATATTCTTCAGGTAACGGAAACGGCCTGCATAACCGCCTTCATTTGTGAAGTTCATCTCACAGCTCTTCTCAGAGCAGTCAGCTTCTTTTCTCTCAATTCCCATCAGTGACCATGTTCCGGAGCTGATGTAGATAAAATCATCGTCATTTGCAGGAACTGCCAGTACAGCGGATCCTGTATCATGTGTTGCAGGTGCAACTACTTCCAGATCAAAGCCCACTTCTTCCCTGATCTTATCTGACAGATGTCCGATGCCTGTTCCGGGCATGATCAGCTTCTGAAACATTTTTCTCGGATAACCGAGCATATCGATCAGTTCATAATCCCAGTCCTTAGTAATCGGGCTTACAAGCTGTCCTGTCGTAGCTTCTGTGTACTCACAGGTTTTCTGTCCTGTAAGAAGGAAATGGAAGTAATCCGGCACATGAAGAAGTGTCTCCGCCTGTTCCAGATATTCCGGATGTTTCTTTTTCACTGCCATCAGCTGATAGATCGTATTATAATCAGCTTTCTGGATACCTGTTCTTGCATAGAGATCTTTCAGGGAAATTGCCTTATAAACTTCTTTATCCATTCCCTCTGTACGGTGGTCACGATATCCTACTGTATTTCCAAGAACATTGTCATTTTTGTCCAGAAGTACGAAGTCAACGCCCCATGTGTCCACGCCCATACTTACCGGAATCTTGCCGATTTCTTTACATTTCTTCAGACCATTTACTACCTCTTTGAAAAGACGGTCAAATTCCCAGCAGAGTTCTCCGTCTTTCTTTACCATTCCATTCTCAAAACGATAAATTTCTTCCAGAACCATTTTTCCGTTTTCCATATGTCCAAGGATATGACGTCCGCTGGATGCTCCGATATCTACTGCTAAATAATATGCTGCCATTGCAAAACCTCCTCAATATATGAATTTATACGCTCTTCATATCTGATGATTTCATTTTATCTCAACTTACTCCCCCAAAATAAGAACCTTGTTTGTCTGAAAAAGTGTCCTTATTTGCTATTTTGAAATCTATCGTCGAAATAAGTATCTTTACAACTTAATAAAATCATCATTTCCAATCATTGTTTTATTGTTTGAACAACAACGCCGCACTTGCCATACGGCAGTGCGGCGTCTGTATTTGTATTAATAATTAATACTTAATTCTAAGGATTCATTTCCTCTCGATATTTACTTATCGATTAGTCATAAAGGTTAGGAGCGATTTCTTCGCTGTCCATGTTTGTGGAATCATACCAGTATCCATCTGTAGGAACATCTTCAAGTTCCTGTCCGTTAGCTGCTGCTGTCAGAGCGTAGATTGCATAGTAACCCATCATCAGAGGAGACTGTGTAACAGCACCGATGAATGTTCCATCCTGTACAGCGGCTTTAATGATAGAACCAGCATCGAAACCAACACCGATAACATCGCCTGCTCCTGCGTCAGAACCAAGAACGTTCAGGTTAGCATTAGCTGCAAGAACACCTTCTGCTGCTGTCTGGTTGGAACCGAAGATAGCGATGCAGTTTTCCTGAGAAAGGATTGCCTGAGCCTCTGTTGAGCAAAGCTCTACAGTTGTCTGTGCAGGAACAGCGACCTGGATAACAACGTCTGCGTCTGCTTCTTTTGCATCTGCACCTTTAGCTGCGTTTACATAGAACTCGTTACCTTTAACTGCAACTGTTTTTCCGTCAGCCTGAAGCAGTTCGATCATTTTGTCAATAAATCCGCCGCCACGCTGCTGAATATTCTGACCTGTAGCATCCTGGTTAACTTCACCGATGATAACCTGTCCATCTGCATTAGCTACAACATCTTTGATCGCATTGTACATGTTTTCAGCTGCAACAGAACCAGCCTGTGCGTTGTCTGTACAAACTTCACATACTACAGAGCCTTCCGGAGCGTCAGCGATACCTGTATCAAATGTTACTACCGGGATTCCTTTGTCAACGCATTCCTGAAGTGCATCAAGAACGGAAGAAGTATCGCATGCAGCAAGACCTAAACCTGCCGGCTTTGCAGCGATTGCTGTGTTGATCATGTTAACCTGGTCAGCGATATCAGATTCACTGTTTGGTCCCTGTGCTTTGTATGTAACACCAAGTTCATCAGCAGCTTTCTTCATACCTTCCTGAGCTGCATCCCAGTATGTAGACTGGAAAGATTTAACCATCATCGGGAAATCATAAGCTTCATTAGCTTTCAGATCTTTGAACTGTTCCGGCATATCGGCTGCCATAACGCTTGATGCGGACATTCCTGCTACCATTGCTGCACACATAACTAATGCGATCACTTTTTTTGCTTTCATTTAAAATTTCCTCCTTTTAAATACACATTTAATATAGTTTTTTATAAATGATACCCCGGAGACTTCCTCTCTCGTTCCGCCTTCCCCAAAATACACATATGACAATACTGTCGCCGAACATCCCCTGGAAGCCCTCCGTTGTTTCATATCCTGCTGTTTTGCATCTGTCGTAAGATGCATTTTTCTTTATTCAGTTTTGAAAATTATTTTGCTGCTGCTTTCTTTTCTTTCATGATATCGATCAGTACTGCAATGATAAGAACTGCACCTGTAATGATCTGCTGCCAGTTTGCCTGAAGTCCGATATATGGAAGACCGGTTTTCAGAAGCATGATAACGAAGATACCGGCCAATGTACCGATTACTGATCCATAACCACCTGTTGCTGCAACACCACCTACGAATACACCACCGATGGCATCCATCTCAAGTCCTGCACCGGTACCAGGCTGTACAGTTGGTGTAACTGCCGCATATGCGATAGCTGCAAGACCTGTGAAGAGTCCGCATACTACATATACCATAACATGATAGAATTTAACGTTGATTCCCGAAAGAGCTGCTGCTTCTTTATTGGAACCGATCGCGATCGTATAACGACCGAATTTTGTATGATTCAGAACATATTCCATTACAAGGACCAGAATGATCATCCATAAGAAACCGATAGGATAACGGGAAGCACTTCTTCCTGTTCCAACTGTAATCTTAAAGATTGAATGGAACCATCCACCCTCCTGTGTAAGTCCCGGCCAGGGAGTAGCACTGCACAGGGATCCTGCACCTCGGGTAATCATACAGGTACAAAGTGTTGCAAGGAATGGCGGCAGGTTCATAATACCGATCAGCACACCATTTGCTGCTCCTACAATAATTCCAAGTACAATGCAAAGTAACATTGCAAGTACAACCGGAAGATTATTATTTCTTACCAGAGATCCTGCGATCAATGCGTAACATACCATACCGGTTCCGATTGACAGGTCTACACCTCCTGTAATAAGAGGGAATGTAACACCGATTGCCATCAGAAGATCATAATATGAGAAATCCAGCATACTCAGGATTGTGGTATACTGTCTGAACTCCCTGCTCTTAAAGGAGAAAATTGCAAACAGTACAATAATAACCAGTAATACAATAAATCTCTGATCACTTAAAATACTTTTTTTCTTCTTAGTCATGACTTTCCTCCTTAATTGATGTTCCGTGTTGCATGATTCATAATGTGTTCCTGTGTAGCTTCGGAAATATCAATATTTCCTGTAATCTTGCCTTCACACATAACGATAATGCGGTCACTCATACGGAGAACTTCTGTCATTTCAGAAGAAATCATGATAATAGATTTACCTTCTGCAGCCAGTCTGTTCATTAACTTGTAAATTTCATTCTTGGCACCAACATCAATACCTCTGGTCGGCTCATCAAAAATAAGAATCTCACTGTCTCGTGTCAGCCATTTTGCGATAACGACCTTCTGCTGGTTACCACCGGAAAGATTGACTACCAGCTGCTCGCAGTTTGGAGTTTTGGTTGCCAGCTCTTTAACGTATTTCTCTGAAACTTCTTTTTCTTTTGATTTATTAATGAAGATACCACTGGTAAATTCTTCCATGGTTGCCAGCGTAGTATTCTCTGTTACAGATTTCTGTACGACACAACCATATCTTCTTCTGTCCTCTGACAGATAACCAATACCATATTTAACTGCATCCTGAGGACTGTTGATAGTTACCTCGCGAAGCTGTCCGTCTTTTCCCCTTATAGAGATCTTTCCACTCTGTTTCGGGTCAGCACCAAACAGTGCTCTTGCTGTCTCAGTACGTCCGGCTCCCATCAGTCCTGAGAAACCAAGGATCTCACCTTTGCGAAGTTCAAAGCTTACATTCTGAACCATCTTACCTGCATTCAGGTTCTCTACCTTAAGAACAACCGGCGCATCTGGTGCAACCATGCTGTGTTCTTTTGGATCCTCGTAAATAACACGTCCAACCATCATATTGATGATGTCTTCTTTTGTACTGTCTGCTGTGATCAGAGTTCCTACATAACCACCATCTCGCATGACTGTTACTCTGTCAGTGATCGTTTTGATCTCATCCATACGGTGGGAAATATAAACGATTCCAAGACCTTTCTTACGAAGATCACGGATAATCTCGAATAAGTCTGCAATCTCTTTCTCTGTCAGTGCTGCTGACGGCTCATCAAAGATAATAACCTCTGCTTTGTGGGAAATAGCCTTTGCGATCTCACACATCTGCTGTTTTCCGACGGTAAGATTGTTCATCTTTTCTTTTGGATTGATTTCAATGTTCAGTTCCTGAAAGAGTTTTTTGGAATCTTCGATCATTTTCTTATCATCAATGCTGAACCCTTTCTTTGGTTCACGTCCGATAAAAATATTCTGAGCTACGGTAAGATCACCTACCATGTTCAGCTCCTGATGCACGATTACAACACCTGCATCCTGCGCTTCTCTTGTGTTATGGAATTCAGTTTCCTTTCCTTTATAGGTAATGGATCCTGAATCTTTCTGATAAATACCGGTAAGAACTTTCATAAGTGTAGATTTACCGGCACCGTTTTCTCCGATAAACCCATAAATATCTCCTTGCATTACAGACATAGATACTTGATTTAGGGCTAGTGTATTGCGATACTTTTTTGTGATGTTGATAGCTTCAAAAACTGTTACGTTCATTTTTTCACAGCTCCTTTCTTGTTATTTAGTATCGCAGACAATTCCTTGAATAATCTAAAGGTAAAGCTAAAGATTATCTAAAGCTCACTTTGCAAATCGGTAACCCAAGCCCCATATGGTCTTAATTCGGCAGCCTTCGCCCTTTAATTTTTTTCGTAAGTTACTTATATGTGTGTTAATGACATCATTATCCCTTGCAAATGGTTCTTGCCAAATACTTTCATAAAGATTTTGCTTAGAAAAAACTTTATCAGGATATTTCGCCAGTAGTTCTACAAGTTGATACTCTTTTGCTGTAAGCACAATAATTTCGTCTGCAACAGTAACTATTTTTGAAGATGTATTAATGGAAAGTTCTCCAAAGGTCAAACAAAGATTGGGAGTATCTTTTTGACTTCTTAGCAAATTGCGTTCAATTCGCGCTAGTAATTCGTCCAAATCAAACGGCTTTGTTAAATAGTCATCAGCACCCAAGCGTAGCAGTTCGACTTTGTTGAATGTTAAACTTTTTGCAGAAACAACAATTACAGGTACATCTGAAAATTTTCTGATATTTCTAATTAATTCATCTCCACTGATAAAAGGAAGCATTAAATCTAAAATAATTAAATCTGGGGATAATTCTTTTATGCGTTCAATCGCATTTGCACCAGTAAGTGTGAAGAAGACTTGATAATTGTACTTTTCCAGATGGTCTTTTATCATAACGCAAATTTCTTTATCATCTTCGATAATTAAAACATTATTCATGTTGAAACTCCTTTCTGCGTCTATCAGTTGGCTTTTCCGCGTCCTTTGGGATCAGCCAAACACCAGCCATATTCACAGCGCCGGAGATACGCCCACCAGCGCAA
>ENA-OROL01002532-OROL01002532.1-human-gut-metagenome-genome-assembly--contig:-NODE-2532-length-12628-cov-4.051857_pt1 | contig 12628 bp, 5 predicted proteins | sample MGYA00242128_ERZ509048 | MGnify/ENA primary metagenome ERZ509048 (study PRJEB26280, sample SAMEA2338750) | human gut metagenome | biome: human gut; feature: human-associated habitat; material: faeces...
TTGAACGCCGTACAGCGCGCCAACCCGGAAATGCAGAAACGCGTTTCCAACGTGATCCGTGCGATTGCCGAATCGGACAACAACCCGGTTATCTCCATCCATGACCACGGCGCAGGAGGTCATTTGAACTGTCTCTCCGAATTGGTGGAAGCAACCGGCGGACATATCGACATGAGCCAGTTACCTGTCGGTGACCCGACACTTTCCGCAAAAGAAATCGTAGGTAATGAAAGCCAAGAACGTATGGGTTTGCTGATGAAGGAAGAAGATGTTGCCCGTGTACAGCGCATTGCCGACCGCGAACGTTCTCCGATGTATGTGGTAGGTGAAACGACCAACGACATGAAGTTCGTCTTCGAACAGGCCGACGGCGTGAAACCAATCGACATCAAACTGGAATATATGTTCGGTAAACCGCCAAGAACGATCATGAAGGATCATACGGTCAAAGAAACATACGCTCCAGTCGTTTATAAAGAATCCGAACTGCATCACTATCTGGAAAATGTACTTCAGTTGGAAGCTGTTGCATGTAAAGACTGGCTGACCAACAAGGTGGACCGTTCGGTGACAGGCAAGGTCGCACGCCAGCAGTGCCAAGGTGAATTGCAGTTGCCGCTGAGCGACTTGGGTGCTGTAGCACTGGATTACCGTGGAAAAGCGGGTATCGCCACATCTATCGGGCATGCTCCGCAGGTAGCGATGATCGACCCGGCTGCCGGTTCTGTCATGGCGATTGCCGAATCATTGACAAATATCGTTTTCGCTCCACTGTCCGACAAGCTATCAGGTGTATCTTTGAGTGCCAACTGGATGTGGCCATGCCGCGCACAGGAAGGTGAAGACGCCCGCCTGTACACTGCCGTAAAAGCCCTTTCCGATTTCTGCTGCTCATTGCAAATCAATGTACCGACCGGAAAAGATTCTTTGTCTATGACTCAGAAATATCCTAACGGTGAAAAGATCATCAGTCCGGGAACTGTCATCGTTTCTGCCGGCGGTGAAGTTTCGGATGTGAAGAAAGTGGTTTCTCCTGTATTGGTAAATGATGAAAAGAGCACTATCTACCATATTGATTTCAGTTTTGACAAGTTACGTCTGGGAGGTTCTGCTTTTGCACAATCACTGAACAAAGTAGGTGACGATGTACCGACTGTACAAAATCCTGAATATTTCCGCGACGCATTCCTGGCTGTACAAGAATTAGTAAATAAAGGTCTGATTATGGCCGGTCACGATATTTCTGCCGGTGGTCTTATTACTACACTGCTTGAAATGTGCTTCTCGAATATGGAAGGTGGTATGGAAATCAGCCTGAACAAGATTAAGGAAGATGACATTATCAAGATATTGTTCGCCGAAAATCCGGGTATTGTTATCCAGGTAAAAGATAAGTACAAAGAAGAAGTGAAAAAAATCTTGGAAGACGCAGGCATAGGCTACGTAAAATTAGGTAAACCGACTGAAGAACGGCATATCCTGGTAGAAAAGGGAGATGCGACTTACCAGTTCGGCATAGACTATCTGCGCGATGTATGGTATTCTACCTCTTACTTGCTAGACCGCAAGCAGAGCATGAACGGCTGCGCCAAAAAACGTTTCGAGAACTACAAGAAACAACCTTTGGAATTTGTATTCGACAAATCATTCACCGGCAAACTTTCACAATTCGGCCTTAACCCCGACCGTCGTACTCCGACAGGTATCAAAGCGGCTATTATCCGTGAAAAAGGAACCAATGGCGAACGCGAAATGGCCTACATGCTCTATTTGGCAGGATTTGATGTGAAGGATGTAACAATGACCGATCTGGTCAGCGGACGTGAGACATTAGAGGACATCAATTTCATCGTATTCTGCGGTGGGTTCTCTAATTCGGACGTTTTAGGTTCTGCCAAAGGATGGGCCGGAGCTTTCTTGTTCAATCCCAAAGCCAAAGCTGCATTGGATAACTTCTATGCACGCAAAGATACATTGTCATTGGGCGTATGTAACGGATGCCAGCTGATGATAGAATTAAACCTGATTAACCCAGACTTCACCAAGAAAGCGAAAATGCTGCACAATGATTCACATAAATTCGAATCCAAGTTTGTAGGTGTTACTGTTCCTATGAATAGAAGCGTCATGTTCGGTTCGTTAAGCGGAAGCAAGCTTGGCATCTGGGTAGCCCATGGAGAAGGTAAATTCTCATTGCCATATCATGAAGATAAATACAATGTTGTATTGAAATACTCATACGATGAGTATCCCGGCAATCCGAACGGTTCAGATTACAGCGTAGCCGGTCTGGCCAGTCCTGACGGTCGCCATTTGGCCATGATGCCTCATCTGGAACGCTCTTGTTTCCCATGGCAAAATGCTTATTATCCGGCTGATAGAATAAAGAACGATCAGATTACTCCATGGATGGAAGCATTTGTCAATGCTAGAAAATGGATTGAGATGAACAAAAAATAAAAACGATTTGTTATATTTACTAAAAAAGCGGTGAGTCATACTGATTACCGCTTTTTTTGTATATAACAGATTTTGATATGTTAAGGGAAATTACGAACTTTGTAAGGATTTTGCCTCCTAATAATATGAGAAGAATTCTTTTACTTATATGCCTTTTTGTTATTTTGGTAACACCTGCCGTTGCTCAACTATACCAGTATCTGGATACTCAGAATGGTTTGAGCAGCCGTAGAGTTTTATCTATACGAAAAGATAAAAAGGGCTATATGTGGTTTCTCACTCACGAAGGAATAGACAGGTACAACGGAAAACAATACACACACTATAGCTTAACAGCCAACGGAAAACTATTGAACTTTTTTCCTAACTTGAACACTTTGCAAACAGATACGGCAGGAGTGGTTTGGGAGATAGGAAAAACCGGTCATCTATTCAGGTACAATTCCTTACAAGATAAATTTGAACTAGTTTGCGATTTTGCCAGTAAGGACAAAAGCAACAGCGGACTGCCGCTCACCGCTTCATTTCTTGACTCCAAAGACAACAATATATTGCTTTGCACTAAAAACAAACAATATCTTTTCGACATAGATACCCATGAACTTATTCAACTGGAAAGTCCTATCAAGGAAGAAATCACATATATTGCAAAATCTACGAACAACCAATATTTTCTGGCATCCAGCCACAAGATTTACTGTGCAAAACTGAATCATGGCCGATTAGAAACAATCAAGCATCCGGAACTGGATAATTTTCATATAGTGAACTACATCTATTTTCATCCGGAAACCCAAATGCTAGTAATAGGTACCTTGCTGGATGGTATTTATCTATACAATATCCATAGCCGCCAACTGATTGATGTACACAACGGACTACAAGACATTAATGTCAACTCTATCATAGCAAGTAAAGAAAATGAAAACGAGGTGCTAATAGCAACTAATGGCGCAGGCGTATATAAATTAAACTTGGGCACTTACGAATTGACAAATTTTCTAAATGCCGACCACAACCATTCCAATAAAATGAACGGTAATATCATTAATGATATCTATATTGATGATGATCAAAAATTATGGATGGCAGTCTATCCTATAGGAATTACTGTATATTCCGAGAAATATCCCGGATATAAATGGATACAGCACTCTTACGACAATCCCAACTCACTGATAGATAACCAAGTGAACTATATATTGGAAGATTCTGAAGGAGATATTTGGTATGCGACCAATAATGGCGTATGTTGCTACCGTCCTTCCACCAAACAATGGACGAATTTATTATCAACTTATCAGCATGACACACCTAATCAAAATCATGTATTTATCTCTATATGTGAATCCCGGCCAGGAATTATTTTAGTAGGAGGATATATGTCGGGAATGTACAAAATAGATAAGAAAAACATGACCACACAATATTTTATTCCCCAGACATTAAATGATGACACCATAAAACCGGATAAATATATTCGTTGTATTTATAAGGATTGGGATAATCTGATTTGGGCCGGAGGATATTACAATTTAAAAAGTTATGATATGGATACAAAGGAAATGCATTGTTATAAAATGGATTTCCCTATCACCTATATCACCAATAAGGACGCCCACAATTTATGGATAGGAACTATCAATGGATTGTATCAGTTCAATAAGGTCAATCAAGAGCTCAAAGCGGTGAATCTAGACTCCGAACTAGGCTGCATAAATACTATTTATCAAAGTAAAAAGAACATCACTTTCATTGGTACACATGGTTCCGGTATATGGATTTACAACAATTATACAGAAAAAGTAACTAATTACCATGTCAATAATTCAGCTCTGATATCTAATAATATTCATTGCATACTGTCTGCTTTGGAAGACGATTTGATCATTAGTACAGAAAAAGGGTTGACCCGTTTCAAAACAAAAGAAAAAATATTCTCTAACTGGACAAAAGAACAAGGGTTGATGTCTACCAGCTTTAATCAAGCTGCCGGAGTACATACACGCGATAAAAAATTTATTTTCGGATGTGGAGACGGAGCCATTGAACTGGCAGATACCGTCACGCTGCCTCATCAATTCAAATCCAAAATGGTATTTGATAATTTCCGACTGCTCTATCAGAAAGTAATGCCCGGTGAAAAAGGTTCCCCTTTAAAAAAAGAAATTGATGATACCCGGCATATCATACTGAATTACGACCAGAATATTTTTTCATTGGATGTGTCTTCCATCAATTATGATAATCCCTCCAACATCGTCTATTCCTGGAAACTGGAAGGGTTTTATGATGAATGGACTTCACTCACGAACAATAACCGCATACGTTACACTAATATCGGTCCCGGTAAGTATAAATTAAGAGTGAGAGCCATCCTGATGGATGATCACCATTTGTTAGAAGAACGTTCACTTTTCATAACCGTAACCCCACCTTGGTGGGCTACTTTTTGGGCAGGCATTCTTTATCTGATCATTTTTATACTGGTCGGAGTAATTGTCTTACGTTATTTGTGGCTTAGGAAAGACAGAAACAATTCAAAAGAAAAAATCCGGTTCTTTATCAACACGGCGCATGATATACGTACACCGCTGACTTTGATAAAAGCTCCTTTGGGAGAGATTCTTAAAAACGAAAACCTGTCCGAACAGGGAAGAATCAATATCAACCTAGCTATACAAAATACAGACAATCTGTCTGAGTTAGCCAGTAATCTGATTAATTTTGAAAAAGAGGAACTGTATACCTCCACTGTATATGTATCCCGATACGAATTGAACAACTATATCAAAAACTATTTGGAACAGTTCAATTTATATGCCCGCAAAAGACAGATAAATATCATATTTGAAACTAATTTCGAAAGCCAGGAAGTATGGCTGGACAGAAACAAGATGGATTCCATTATCCGTAACCTGATGACAAATGCCTTGAAATATACCTGTCAGGGGGGCAATGTCACTGTGCAAACTCAGAAAAATAAAAGTCATTGGTTCATCACTATTACAGATACAGGAATCGGGATCCCCGCCAATGAACAAAAGAAAATGTTCAAAAGCCTATTCAGAGGGAATAATGCCATCAATCTGCAAATCACAGGAAGCGGCATCGGCATGCTGCTTACCTACAAACTGATAAAAAGCCATGCCGGCAAAATATCAATGAGCAGTATAGAGAATGTAGGAACTACCTTCAAACTGGCATTCCCTATCAAAAGTCGGAAATACAACTACCGTATATTCAAAAAAGCTGATGTAATTGACCCGCTGCCTGTCATCGAAGGCAATCCGGAAGAACTGGTGAAAGAGATCAAAAACAAGCCGGTCAAAACACATGCCGCTTCCATTCTGATAGTGGAAGATAATATGGAATTGCGTACTTTCCTATTGCATACACTATCGGAAGATTATCATGTGTCTGATGTAGGAAACGGGCAAGAAGCACTGGATTTTATCAAAGAGCGACAACCTGATCTGATACTGTCGGATGTAATGATGCCTATCATGAATGGAAACAAAATGTGCAATATATTGAAAAGTAATATTGAAACCAGTCATATACCTATCATATTGCTGACCGCATTGAACGATAAAGAAAGTATTATCAAAGGCTTACAGACCAAAGCCGATAAATACATAGTCAAACCATTTGACATGGAAGTACTGAAAGCAAACATAACCAACGTTCTGGCGAACAGGGAAATCATGAAAAAGCGTTTCTCACAATTCAAATTCAATGCAGACGAGGTATCAGATGATCCGACGGTCAGTTTGGAACAGGAATTTCTTTTAAAAGCTACCGACATCATAAAAAGTAGTATAAACAAAGAAATGAACGTAGAAAACCTATGTGATGCAATGAATATGAGCCGGAGTAGTTTATACAATAAAATAAAGGCCTTAACCAATGATTCGCCCAGTGACTTTATACGTAAAGTACGTATGAACGAAGCTAGCATTTTATTGAAAAGCAAACGTTATACCGTATCCGAAGTTTCGGATATGATGGGATTCAGTGATCCCAAATATTTTACGGATACATTTAAGAAATACTACGGAGTTCCACCAAGCACTTATATGAAACAAAATTAAAAAAATGAATTTCTATTTACAATCATTTCTTATCTTCCTAAAAATAGGACTATTTACTATTGGCGGAGGATATGCTATGGTTCCCCTAATTCAAGATGAAATAGTGGACAAACGAAAATGGATTGACAAAGAGGATTTTATTGATTTATTAGCCCTCACTCAGTCTGTACCCGGAATATTTGCTGTAAATATTGCCATATTTATCGGATATAAATTGCGTAAATTCCGTGGAGCATTGGCAATGGCTTTAGGCACAATACTCCCCTCTTTCTTTATCATATTGGCAATTGCCTTGTTCTTTCAACAGTTCAAACAATACCCAATTGTAGAGAATATATTCAAGGGAATTCGCCCGGCGGTAGTAGCCCTTATTGCAGCTCCCACTTTCTCCATGGCAAAATCCGCCAAGATAAACCGTTACACTGTCTGGATACCAATAGTATCCGCATTGCTTATCTGGGTATTGGACGTGTCTCCAGTCTACATTATCATAATAGCGGGCGTGGGAGGTTTTATATATGGCAAGTACAAACATAAATATTCATCCAAATGATTTTTCTATATTTATTCTACACATTCTGTAAAATAGGGCTCTTCGGTTTCGGAGGAGGCTATGCCATGTTGTCCATGATACAAGGAGAAGTAGTAACAAGATATAATTGGATCAGTGCCAGCGAATTTACAGATATCATCGCTATCAGCCAAATGACACCGGGTCCCATTGGCATCAACTCTGCTACTTATGTGGGATATACTGCGGTATTGAATGCAGGCTACAATGAAAGCTGGGCTATATTCGGTTCTTGCATAGCTACTTTTGCTGTAGTTTTTCCATCGTTCATATTAATGGTAATCATCAGCCGGTTCTTCTTGAAATACCAAAAGCATCCGGTTGTAGAAGCCGTATTCAAAGGGTTGCGTCCGGCAGTAGTAGGTCTGCTGGCAGCAGCTGCACTCGTCTTGATGAATGCTGAAAACTTCGGCAGTTATCAAATAGATTTGTATCAATTCATCATCAGTATAATTATTTTTCTAGTAACCTTTATAGGTACACGGAAATACAAAATCAATCCTATATTAATGATTATACTTTGCGGAGTGGCAGGGTTCCTGCTTTACTGAGAATAGGACTATGGGAAATCATCAAAAAAATCCGTATGATCGGCTCCGGAAATAATCATCAACTCTTTGTCATCACTGATTAGATAAAGCCGCAATAGATGGATTACAGATGTTATAACCTTTTCCTGATTTCAACATAAACAATATAGCACCCGGAAAACAGGCGGCATACAAATCAACTGCCACTGCCCCGGAATTCTTTATTCATCGATAGGACGTGAATATAATACCCAGGCAGTGGCAGTAAAAATAAAATCTAAAATTAAAGAAACACTCCCGCTTCTTACAGTTTTACTTTCTTTTTAGTACCCTTCGACTCATTGTGCAAACGATCCAACGCTGTCACTACATACTGGTACTTCGTTTTTCCATCGTTATAAGGTAATGGATAAAAATGGTCACGGGTAATGGCTACAATATGGGAAGCATCATCCAAATTGACTTTTTCTTTTTTATCAAAGCGATAAACCACATATTGTACAGCTTTGTCCATCTCGTCCTTTGCCTTCGGAGCTGTCCAGAAGAGTACCGGACCTTCATACGTCCATACCATCTTCACCTTCTTTACTTTACCTGGAGCCTTATCGTCCATAAAAGGAGATTCAGGAATCAAAGCCGGATAACGATGATACTCCTTCTCCAGCATAGTGCGGTAATTGCCGGCATTATCCACCACTGCAGCAGCATACCATTGACAACTTCCCTGCACGGTAGGAAGCGACCGTTGCAACTTCATTTTGGCAGGCATCTGGTTTTGTAACGGATTACGGGCATCCGCCTTGTTCACCGTACGCATCACATCCTGACCGATAAATAACGGACGCGAAGCGGCATGTTTTGCCCACCAATGTATCAAGTTGTCATAATCGGCAGCAGGATGACCTATTTCCCAATAAATCTGAGGGATATTATAATCTACCCAACCATTATTAATCCACATCAGCACATCTGCATACAAATCATCATAATTCTGAAGACCGCGTGTATCACTTCCATTCGGATCATTTTTCTTGTTGCGGTAGATACCAAAAGGAGAAACACCGAACTTCACCCACGGCTTACACTCGCGCACAGTTTCGTGAATTTCCTTTATCAGCACATTCACGTTGTCACGGCGCCAATCGGCTTTATTACTGTATCCGCGACCATATTGCGCAAAACTGACATGATCAGGAAAATCTTCGCCCGGGTTGGGATAAGGATAGAAATAATCATCCATATGAATGGCATCCACATCATAACGGGTAACAATATCGCGCACAATCTTGCAAATGTATTTACGGTTTTCGGGCAAAGCCGGATCAAAATAAAGTTGACCAGCATAATTCACGAAACGTTCCGGATTCTTATTATACGGATGAATGGGTGATAAGGCAGTAGTTCCCTTTGTCTTGGCACGGTAAGGGTTAATCCAGGCATGGAACTCCATTCCACGCTTATGGCATTCATCAATCATGAACTGCATCGGGTCCCAGTAAGGTGAAGGCACTCTGCCCTGCACTCCTGTAAGAAAGCGGCTCCACGGCTCATAAGAAGATTTATACAAGGCATCGGCTTCTGCACGTACCTGAAAAATTATCGCATTAATGCCTGCGCCCTGCAGACTGTTTAGTTGATTTATTAACAGCCGCTGTATCTTCTCTGTCGGCATTCCCTGGAACTGTCCATTCACACACTGAATCCATGCACCGCGGAACTCACGTTTAGGATAACGTGTCTGAGCACTGACAACAGAAGTAAAAAGTAGTGCTATCAATAAAAGAAGAATAGTTTTTGCTCTCATTTTGTTATTCTTGTTTAATACGCTTGCAAAGATAAGAAAACTTATAATTATCTTTGCATATTAAACCAAATTCAATAAAGAATGTCAGAAAGTAACTATATATCCATAAAAGGAGCAAAGGTAAACAACCTCAAAAACATCGATGTAAACATTCCACGCAACAAGCTGGTCGTCATCACGGGACTATCCGGTTCCGGAAAATCATCCTTGGCTTTTGATACATTATACGCTGAAGGTCAGCGACGCTATGTAGAAAGCCTGTCATCATACGCCCGCCAATTTCTGGGCCGCATGAGCAAGCCTGAGTGTGATTTCATCAAAGGTATACCACCCGCTATCGCCATAGAGCAAAAAGTGAACAGCCGCAATCCTCGTTCCACCGTGGGTACTTCCACCGAAATATATGAGTATCTGCGACTGCTCTATGCACGCGTGGGGAAGACTTATTCCCCCATTAGCGGGCAACTGGTGAAAAAACATAGTATTGAAGATATTGTAAACTGTATGCTTTCCTTTCCTAAAGGAACGAAATACACGGTTCTCACTCCTATGATGCCCCGTGAAGGCCGTACACTGCTCCAGCAACTGGAAATGGACTTGAAACAAGGATTTACCCGTATAGAGGTGAACCGTGAAATAGTCCGTATAGAAGATTTTCTGCAACAAACAGCTGCCGAAGATAAAAAACAAAACATCTATCTGCTGGTAGATCGCATGACAGCCGATGATAGCAAAGACAGTATCAGCCGCCTCACCGATTCTGCCGAAACGGCCATGTACGAGGGAGACGGGAATTGCCTCCTCCGCTTCTACTCTGCTGACGGAAGTACGCAGCTGTTCTCTTTCAGCACTAAATTCGAGGCCGACGGAATTAAATTCGAAGAACCGAATGACCAAATGTTTTCATTCAATTCCCCTCTCGGCGCTTGTCCCGAATGCGAAGGCTTCGGTAAAGTGATAGGTATAGATGAACATCTGGTGATTCCAAACCGTGCTCTGAGTGTATATGACGGAGCTGTCCTTTGCTGGCGTGGTGAAAAGATGGGGGAATGGCTACAGGAATTCATTCATGAAGCTCCCGCCCACGATTTCCCCATCTTCGCCCCTTATTATGAACTGACACAGGAACAAAAAGATTATTTATGGCATGGACCTAGAAATAAGGCCTGTATAGATTCTTTCTTCAAAATGCTGGAAGAAAACCAATATAAAATACAATATCGTGTGATGCTGGCACGATACAGGGGAAAAACTATTTGTCCTGTCTGCCACGGAACACGCTTGAAAAAAGAAGCCGGTTATGTAAAAGTAGGTGGAAAATCCATCTCTCAACTGGTTGACTTACCTATTCACGACTTAAAAGAATTCTTCCGCACTCTAGAACTAGATGCACATGACACAGCCATCGCCAAACGGATCTTAACGGAAATTACCAACCGCATCAACTTCCTCATGGATGTGGGTTTGGGATATCTTACACTGAACCGTCTCAGCAACTCGCTCTCCGGCGGTGAAAGCCAGCGCATCAATCTGGCCACCTCATTAGGCAGCAGCTTGGTAGGCTCACTCTATATCCTGGACGAGCCCAGTATCGGATTACACAGCCGTGACACCGACCGGCTGATAAAAGTACTTCGTCAGTTACAGGAGCTGGGAAACACCGTAGTAGTGGTAGAACATGATGAAGAAATAATCCGTGCTGCCGATTATATCATTGATATCGGTCCTCAAGCAGGACGTTTAGGAGGACAAATAGTATATCAAGGCAACATGAACGATCTTCAAAGAAACAGTAACAGTTATACGGTGCGCTATTTGTTGGGAGAAGAAAACATAGAGATTCCCCGATGCCATCGTCCGTGGAACAATTATATAGAAATAAAAGGTGCGCGTGAAAACAACCTTAAAGGCATTGACGTAAAATTTCCACTGAATGTAATGACGGTAGTTACGGGAGTCAGCGGTTCGGGGAAGAGTACGTTGGTACGTGATGTCTTTTACAAGGCATTGAAACGCGAATATAGTGAAGCTAGCGAACGGCCGGGTGAGTTCATCTCTTTGGAAGGAGATGTACAGCTGGTGAAAGATATTGAATTTGTAGACCAGAATCCTATCGGAAAATCATCACGCAGCAATCCGGTAACCTATGTAAAAGCATACGACGAAATACGAAAACTCTTTGCCGAACAGCCTCTTGCCAAGCAAATGGGATATACTGCCGGATATTTCTCATTCAATACCGAAGGCGGGCGCTGTGAGGAATGCAAAGGTGACGGTACGGTAACCGTTGAAATGCAATTTATGGCAGATTTGGTACTAGAATGTGAGTCTTGTCATGGAAAACGTTTCAAGAGCGACACGCTGGAAATAAAATTCCAAGACAAGAGCATCTATGACATTCTGGAAATGACAGTGAATCAAGCCATTGAATTCTTTGCCGAATACAATCAAAAAAAGATAGTGAAGAAACTAATTCCATTACAAGAAGTGGGATTGGGATATATAAAGTTAGGACAATCTTCCACTACGCTGTCGGGAGGTGAAAGCCAGCGTGTAAAACTTTCGGCCGAACTGTCCCGCCGCGGCACTGGTAAGACGATATACATATTGGACGAACCAACCACGGGATTGCATTTCGAAGACATTAGGGTTCTGATGTCAGTTTTGAACCGTTTGGTAGAAAGAGGGAATACAGTCGTTGTTATAGAACACAACATGGATGTGATTACGCAGGCCGACTATGTTATCGACATGGGGCTTGAAGGCGGCTTTGCCGGCGGTGAAGTCCTGGCTACAGGAACTCCGGAGGAAATAGCAAAATGCGGAATAGGGTATACGTCAAAATATATTTCGCAAGAATTGAAACGTTATGCCCAAAGCACAAAACGAGTATGAAAAGCAAAGAAACTAAGAAAACGAACGTCGCCCGGCTTTTGGACCACGACAACATAAAATATGAGTTGGTTGCCTACGAAGTAGACGAGAACGATTTGAGTGCCGTTCATGTGGCTGAGTCTTTGGGTGAAGACATAAAACAGGTCTTTAAGACAATCGTACTTCATGGCGACAAAAGCGGGAACATCGTTTGCGTAGTGCCCGGCGACGCTGAAGTGGATTTGAAAAAAGCAGCCCAGGTAAGCGGAAACAAAAAATGTTCTCCTCTGCCTTT
>ENA-OROL01002533-OROL01002533.1-human-gut-metagenome-genome-assembly--contig:-NODE-2533-length-12628-cov-1.918635_pt1 | contig 12628 bp, 7 predicted proteins | sample MGYA00242128_ERZ509048 | MGnify/ENA primary metagenome ERZ509048 (study PRJEB26280, sample SAMEA2338750) | human gut metagenome | biome: human gut; feature: human-associated habitat; material: faeces...
CACGGTTTGCCCCACTTCAAATGTTCCTTTATCGATACTTTCCATCCCCAGTATCATTTTAAAGAGAGTTGTTTTTCCAGCCCCATTAGGACCGATAACTCCAACGATACCATTGGGAGGAAGGGTGAAATTCAGATCATCGAACAGCAACTTGGAGCCGAAAGCTTTCGCCACATGTTGTGCTCCTATCACTTTATTTCCTAAGCGGGGACCGTTCGGAATAAAAATTTCCAACTTGGTTTCCCGTTCTTTCTGATCTTCATTCAATAATGTCTCATAGGATTTCAACCGGGCTTTCCCCTTAGCCTGTCGGGCCTTTGGGGCCATATTGATCCATTCCAATTCATGTTCCAGTGTCTTGCGGCGCTTACTGGCCTGTTTTTCTTCCAGCGCCATTCGTTGGGTCTTTTGTTCCAACCAGGACGAATAGTTACCCTTCCATGGAATTCCTTCTCCCCGGTCAAGTTCCAGTATCCAGCCGGCCACATGATCCAGGAAATAACGGTCGTGAGTAATACAGATTACCGTTCCGGCATACTGTTGCAAATGTTGTTCCAACCAATCGATCGATTCGGCATCCAAATGGTTGGTCGGTTCATCCAACAGCAATACGTCCGGTTGTTGAAGCAGCAAGCGGCACAAGGCAACCCGGCGCCGCTCTCCACCGGAAAGCGTATCCACCACCTGATCCTCGGGGGGACACCTCAGCGCATCCATGGCCCGCTCCAAACGACTGTCCAGATTCCAGGCATCCGTAGCGTCTATCTTATCCTGCAATTCTGCCTGACGATTGATAAGAGCATTCAATTTATCCGGATTTTCCAACACTTCCGGATCTCCGAACTTTTGATTGACCTCCTCAAATTCCTTCAAAGCGTCCACAATATCCTGTACCCCCTCCTGCACAATCTCCTTAACAGTTTTGCCGGATTCCAGCTTCGGATCTTGCTCCAGATACCCTACGGAATATCCCGGAGAAAAAACCACTTCACCCTGATAATCTTTCTCGATACCGGCAATAATTTTCAACAAAGTAGATTTTCCCGAACCGTTCAAACCGATAATACCGATTTTCGCTCCATAGAAAAAAGATAAATATATATTCTTCAACACTTGTTTTTGAGGAGGAAATGTCTTGCTGACCCCCACCATTGAAAAAATAATTTTTTTATCATCCGCCATAATTCATGTAATCTTAATTGTTTTCTGCCCAATCTCCGGCATCGGGTACAAAGATACAATTAAAACGGCGAATTAAATAGGTTTATAAAGTCTGTAAAGAAATTATAAACCTATATAGTCCGACACCCCCGTCCCTCTGGTTTATCTTGCCAGTAAAGGTTCTATTTTTTCCCTATCCGATGGACGGGGAGCAAAAGCATTGATGATCCTGAAATTTTCATCGATCAACAAAAAACGGGGAATGGAAGTAATGTCCCAGGCATCGCCTACCACATAAGGATCGGCCAAAACTTCCTGAATATGAGCCGGCATACCGTCTTTTTTCAATCTCTTGACCCAAAGCTTTTCATTCTGGTCGATCGAAATACCGATAAACCGGATATCCGGATACTTTTCACTCAGTTTCTCGAACTCGGGTAATTGGAACAAACAAGGCAGACACCAGGTAGCCCAAAAGTCGACATACAACACCTTTCCCTTAAAATCGCTCAGCCGCATTTCTTTCCCGTCGATATCCTTAAAAGGAATATCCGGAGCCGGCCGGCCTTCCATCAATTTTGCCCGTTCTTGCAATTTTGCCTGAAAAGAATTACGTAACTCTTTATTCCGGATCTGACGGGAAAAATCGGTATACATCCGATAATCCTTAAGCATCAAGCCCTGATCCAACAATTCTGCATTTTTTAAAACCGTCATCCATTCCCTAAAAGCCGGAGAAAGAGCAAACTGAAACACCTGGGTCTCATGGCATTCCCGTAATATATTCCGTACATCGGAGATTTCAAGATAGCGATCGGAAGCACCGATCTTCTTTAACAAAGGTTCGGCCAGTGTCGCTACTTCCCGATAAAAGGCCTGTTTCTTTTCGAGTTTTACCTCAGGAGCATCATCGTAGTTACTCAATTGCCCCACAGAGAAATAATCCAGATAAGTCGCCAGCCGACAGGCTTCCAGCCGGATTTGTTCCAATTCCCGAAATTCCGGAGTCACTGCGGTCAAATGGGCTAAGGCGTCCAGGCTGGCATCTACAATACTGTCCACCTTATAGCGGTAAACCTCGAAACTCACTTTTTCTTTAGGAAGGCCGAATTCATTTAGCTCCCGTCCTATTTTAGCGATCTCACAACCGCTCAGTTTCGCACTGTTGCGCAAATAGTTATTGGCTTCTATTCCTTTACCGTTAAAAGTGGTTTTCGTAGTATTCCGGTTGAAAATAATCTCCAGATCATCGCCCGGAGTCAAATACAAGGTATTATGTCCCACTTTATAATAGGCCGGTTGTTTTAATTTCAATTTTAAATCGAAACGGCCGTTGGAATCGAGTATAATTTCTATCGTCCTATCATGATAGACTTCTGCTGCGATCCCATCACTATTCATCGATACCCGGTCCAATCCGAATTGTTTCAGCGAACCGGATATCTTCACTACTCCGGCCTTTGCCGATAAAGAACAAGAAACCAGTAACAGTATAAGTAATTTTATGATTTTCATAGGATAAATATTAAATTATTCAACAGCCCTCCAGCTCATTTTTTTGATTTTCATAAGCCCTTCCCAACATGATTTTTCGTCCGCCTCGAGTTCTACCTTATCCGGATTCACTCCCTGGATATATTTTTGCAGTTTTCCTCCGGTTGTCGCATTGTAAGTCGCCACATACAGCGGATTCGCATTCGGTTCGATCGCAGTATCACAATACAGCATCGTAATCGGATCACCCATATCGAAAGTGTAATGCCGTTCATTGCCTTTATTGTAATCGTAAGCATGCAAAGTTGCACCTACGGCATAATACACCACTGTTCTCCGGGAAGAAAAGGCATAAAAATCGGCCTTATCGAAATCTACAGCCCCCGCACCGATCGTATAACAATTCAATTTCGTCGGTCCGGAACCGACTGCCCGGAATTTATAGAGATAATAGGCCCCGGCCGGATCTTTCAGGATAGCGAACGAATTACCGTTAGAGCTCCCGACATCCAGGGTATTTTCCCCATAAACCAGAGTCCGTCCCGTCGTTCCCTGGTTCCAGGGGAACGGATCTCCTGCCTGATCTTCCAGCAAATCGGAAACAGCGATACTGTTCTTCACTGTCAGAAAACGTCGATTCTCCACATCAAACCATAAAAAACCACCCGAATAGCTATTCAATGTATAGAACAGATAAGGAAAAGCTTTATAGTAGGTATTCTGATCCGAAGTCAGACAATTCACCGGATTATTATAATAATCCCCTCCCATCAATAACGTACTGGCATTGAAAATATATCCGTTATTACATACGACTGTGCGATAGTAGCTAGACCCGCCGTTCTTACCAGCCTTATCTTTCACCCGCGGAATAATATCTACCGGTACGAATTCCGTGTCGAACGTCCGATCCATAAACAATAATTTACCGAACACATCACTTTCCGAACCGGCAAAAGTTTTACGATCCATGGAATAAGCCTGGGACCCGGTCAATACCCATAACTTGATATAGTTACTGTTTCCTGCCGCTCCTGTATGGATAATATCCACCGGATTTTTCAGGACCGGCAGCCCGCTGTTTTTCAATAATTCTTTGTATAAAACCGTATCTTTCACCATCGACAACATCTGCACATCTGCCTCTCCCTGAGCATTTTCACCGATCAGCAAGATACCTTTCGAATAAGCGGTTCCTACTTTCAATGTAGAAGTAGCCACCGTCACGACACCGGTTTGCCGGTCAGTCACCCTGAAATACAATACATAATCATTACGCGGTGCTAATTCAACCCGATAGTTCAATATCCGTTCCGTACCGATCAACTCTGTCGAATTATAAGCCACGTTAGCCCTCCATTCATAAGCAAAACGGGTGGTATCCCCGATATTTCCTTCCGTTACCGTCACCGTAGGATCGATTTCCAGCACACTTTCCCGGTAAACCGTTTCATAAACCGACTCCACCCCCTCTATGTTCACCTCACAAATGTCGTGATAATCGTACGAGCCTTTGTCATCATAGCATGCCGTCAACCCTAATGCGAATACAATAATATATACTAATCTTTTCATAATTATTTCTGTTTAATCGTAATAACCTTCTTCCGGTACCCAGGGTACACCTACTTTCGATAACCAGGGACAACCGCTGAACCACATCAAACGCCCATCCTCTTCCAAAACCGGTTTTTTGTCATTGTAGCATTGGATCAGATAGGTGGACATAGATTTATATATCAGCATTTGCAATGCACTCGGCATAGTTTCATTACTCATAAAATCATTATACGTCAAATTAAAACGCTCACAAATCAATTCCAGTTTTTTCCGGCTGAAAGCGCCCCAATTTCCGGATTCATACCCTCCATTATAGGGAGAAACGGCAGTACCGACCCAAACTTTAGGCTCTACCATAAAATCAGCAATACGCAAGGTATGTAATGAAGCATCGAAATGCTCATACACCGGCCCGGTCCGGTGTGAACCGATCAAGGCATCCCATTCCGGGAAAGCCAGAGAAAAATATTCGTTAGCCACCAATCTCAAGCCCAATCTCTGTTCTTTTTCCTGCAAGATATCGGTACGTATCAGGCGGACTTCCACCTCAGCGGCTGACTCACCGGCCTTGATCACACCTTCACGGGTCAAGGGCAGATAATCCACATTTTCCGTCAGATCGGTACTATCGGGATTGACTTCCACCAGAAAAATCCGGTCATACGTTTTCACCGGCCCGGTAGCCATCACCTTCACCGACAGCGTTGCGGTATCTCCCGGCAAACTGATAAAATTGACATTCGTATAAGGTTGGTAAGGCCAAGTTTTTTCACTGCCCCAGGAATCTCCCCATTGTACGGCAAAATAAACTCCTTCCAATCCTTCATAATCCATCAGGTCCTTTTCACAACCCGACAACATCAAAGGTAAAATCCATATATAATATAAAATTCTTTTCATAATCATTCATTTGAAATATCTGTACTACTGATTCGTTGATCGGTTTCGCTTTCCGGAAGCGGAACGACATACTTGGTCAGTTCTACGTTCTTCGTTCCTGTAGCCTGATTTCCATCGGGGATATTTACCATTTCCTGGCGTTTATAGAAAAAGAACAGTTGCCCCTCACCCAACATTTCTTTTTTATATTCATTCGCCAGAATATTGATCCGGTTGTCTTCCGTCAGGGCAAGGCTGTTACAGTTTCTGGCATTACGGAAAGTGTTCAGGTAAACGGAAGCTTCGCCCAGCTTACAACATTCAACCGCAATCAGATACATTTCGCTCATCCGGATCAGAGGAATCATATATTGCCGGCTGGCCGTCACATTATCCTGCTTTTCGAATTTACGATGATAGAGTACCGAAGTTCCGTTTTTATTATAAGTAGACCAAACCGAATAACGATAATCATTCTCATTATCGTATAAATCATCTCTCCGGGCAGTACCGGCTAAGGTGAGAATACTGGTCGACTCGAGTGTCGGAGCAAACAAATCCTCATGTAATTTTTCCCGGGAAGAATGATAGGTGCCGAACAATACTTCGGAATAAAATACCCGGTCGGGATTCGATGAAGTAGCTTCACTATTCGTTACAAAAGGGAAAAATTCCGCCCCTTCAGCCTGTCCTTCGGCAATTACTTCTTTGGCCGTAATAGCAGCCTTTTCTTTATCCCCTCCCCAAAGCTGAACCCGGGCCATCAGGCCCTTTGCTGCAAAATAATTCATCCGGAAACGCCGGTAATTCAAATCTGTATCGGAAAATTCCTCTTCCACAAAATAAGGATCCGTATCTTTCAGCAAACCGACAGCATTTTTCAGATCGTCGAGAATCAATCCGATGACTTCCGATCCGGACAGTAAAGGAGTAACCGTCTGATCCGAATTCGTCTGATAAGGAATACTTTCTTTATCCAATTCGGAGGTCAGGGGACCGAACAGACGCAACATATCAAAATGAAGCATAGCCCTTAAAGCCAAAGCCTCCCCTTTGATCGACCCCTTCCAGACAGGCGAAAGTCCGGCTTTATTTTCATCACATTTTTCGATAATCGTATTGCAACAGGCAATCACCGCATAGCATTTCTGCCACATGTTATCGAACAGGGCCTTCTCATCGTTTCCGGTATAAACCAAACCTCCATAGTTATAGAAAGCATGCGACGAAGAAGCAACACTGTAATACTGTCCCATCACATCCAAAGCACCGGCAGTCAGGTTTCGGCCATACAATTCATTCGTATTCAATTCAATATACACCCCGTTCAATGCCTTCACAAATCCCTCCCGGTCATTGAAAAGCATCTCCTCCGACAAACGATCCGAAGGCGTCACATTCAGCCATGACTCACAGGAATAGAAGGATAGCAGAAGTAAAGCCAGACCGTATTTGATGATGAAATTCAACTTTTTCATTTTCATTCGTTTTAATTTAAAATCTTAATCCCAAAGACATGGATACCGAACGGGCAAAGGGATAATCGATACCCCGTTCATTTTTCACGGTTGAAATCCGGAAAATATCGTTCATATAAGCTCTTACCGTCAATGATGAAGCGCCGACCGATTTCAGCCATTTTCCCTGGCTCTCGTACCCCACCGATATAGACTCTCCTGAAAAGACGTTGTTGTCGGCGACAAACCGGGAAGACATCGGCGTATCGGCTGTCGTTGAAATCGCCCGGAATTTAGCATTATCGCCCGGTTTTTTCCAACGGTCATACAATACCCGCCGGTCACAATTACTATTGGGATTCACCCCTTCCACCCGGGAAGCCAACGTCTGATTATAAGTTTGTCCACCCCATTGGAAATTGAAAGACATATTCAGGCTAATTCCCTTAAAGGTCAGAAAAGAATTCAAAGTGCCTCTGAATTTGGGATCTGTCGTTCCACAAACCACTTTATCATTGTAATCCCAAATGGTAGTCAGGCTGCCGTCTTTTTTCACAAACACTTCTTTACCGGTTTCCGGATCGATTCCCAAAGAAGGCACAGCCTTCAAGGCATCGAGTGATTCTCCTTCTTCGTATAAAGGTACCGGTTTCTTGGTTTCATTTTTATTGTTCTCATCATTCATCGCTCCCAGCTTATCCGTGATCTTTTTGATCTTATTCTTACTGTCACTGGTACCGAAAGCCAAAGACCAATACAGTTCCCGTTCAGTATCCCTCAGCATCTGAGTACGTAAATTCAGAGACCACCCCTTATTTTCCATCTCTCCGAAATTTTCTTTATAATCGATAAACCCAAGAGAGGGTGGCAGACTGATATCCATCAATACATCCTTGGTATATTCACGGAAATACTCTCCGGTCAGAGAAAAACGTCCCTCCCAGAAATCCAGATCACATCCCAGATTCACCGTAAATTTGCGTTGCCATTTCAGATCCTCATTTCCCAATGCAATGATATCGGCTCCGACTCCGTTCAGGTAAATATTATCCGATGAATATTGATAAGTAGTCTGGGCCTGATAAGGGGAAAAGGTCACATTACCGGTATATCCTACAGAACTCCTTATTTTTGCCTGAGTTAACCACTCCGGATTTCCCCAGAATTTCTCGTTATGAATATTCCATCCGATACCTGCCGACCAGAAAGGAGCAAACCGGTTTTTCTTACCGAATTTGGAAGAACCGTCTGTCCGATAAGAAAAATCGAACAAATAACGGTTGTCGTATGCATAACTGGCATTAGCAAAGAAACCGATCAACCGGTCCTGGGATACCGATCCTCTGGGTTTCGCACCCTCCCGGTATTGCATGGCAAAATCCAGATTAGTCAGCTTATCACTCAAGAAACCGGTAGCTGAAAAACTTTTATTATCTTCTTTATTATCCTGCATATTGGCCCCTAACACCAAGGTAAACATATGCTTATCGATAGATTTCCAGGCATTCACCACAATATTTCCATCCATAGAATGGGTCGAACTGCTACTATAATCGTAGGATCCTTTATCTTTATCATCCTGCTGATCTTCAAACTGACTCGATTTTGGCGATACAAAGACATCACTATGGGTCGTCCCGTAGGTATAGGCAAAACGCCCGGTCAGCCGTATTCCTTCGACAATATACCATTCAAAATCAAAATTGTCATTGAAGGAAGTGCTCTTACTTTTATTGACATTATTCAGTGTAGCATCAAATACCGGGTTAGCCTCTCCGTTAGACAAGCGTTTAATACAGCGTCCCATCTCATCATAGGCTCTTTCGTAGGGATTAACTTCCGTATATTTACTGAAATTTCCATAAGGAGATTCCTCTGTATTATTCTGATCAACAGACAACATATTCCCGATACGTAATTTTTGACTGATCGTATAATTCCAGGTAAAACTCAAACCCAACCGATCCCGCTTGGATCCTTTCATAACCCCCGGATTATTGCCGTAATTGATGTTGATTCCATACCGGGAATTTTCATTTCCTCCTCCCAGATATAAAGAATGCGTATGCTTGAAAGCCGTGCGGAGCGGTTTGGAAAGCCAATAGGTATTTACTCCCCGGAGCACTTCTTTGTGGCGTGACTCATATAACCGATCCAATTTCCTTTGCTGTTCGATATTACCGTCTTTATCTTTATACACTCCGGCCAAACGTTCGAATTCAAGTTTTTCGGCGGCATTCAACAAGTCGTAATCGGTCAGATCCGGGATTTCAACCGTAGCATTAAAATTATAACTGGCGGTGAGGCGTCCTTTTTCCGGCATTTTCGTTTCGATTACAATCACCCCGTTGGCAGCCCGTGAACCATAAATAGCGGTGGCCGAAGCATCTTTCAGGATTGTGATCTGTTTGATTCGCTCGATATCGAAGTCGAATACTTTTTGCATATCCACTTCATAACCGTCCATAATGAAAAGAGGATTATTGGATTTCCCTTCGAAACTCGATTTCCCGCGAATAAGGATTTCCGGCAATTTATTCGGGTCGGAACCGTATTCATTATTCTCGACGATCTGTAACGAGGGCTCATAAGCCTGTAAAGCCTTGAACAAATTCGTCGGACTGATCCGCTTCAATTCTTCTGCCTGTACGGTTACTGCCGAACCGGTATAAGAACTTTTGGTCTTGGTAAAATAACCGGTCACAACCACTTCGTCCATTTTCTGAGCTTCCTCCTCCAGCACAATATACAGAACCCTCTGTTCACCGGGTTTTACGGTCTGTGTTTTATAACCGATAAAAGAAACCTGCAGCATCAGATCTTTTATTTCGCCTACTTCCAGTTTAAACTTACCATCCTGATCGGAGACAACCCCCATTTGAGTATCTTTGATACGTACCGTTGCTCCCGGCAGCGGGTTACCGTCTTTATCCTTGATCTGACCGGTAATCGTCACTGTTTTCAGTGCTTGTGGCAATGGTTTTCCCTTAGGGGAAATGACGATCACACTATCCAGAATAGAATAGCTCAGAGGCAGACCGGCAAATATTTTATCCAACATCTCATGCAGCGTCGCATTTTTAAGCGACACATTCACCTGAATACCTTGCAGTTCGTTATCATTATATAAAAACTGCATATCGGTCTTTTGGCTGATCTCGGTCAAGACCTCTATCACGCTGGCATTTTGTTTCATCAGCGATAGCCTGGTATTCTGCGAATAACCGTTTGCCGCCACCGATAAAAATGAAGCGAACAGAAAAAAGACACATAATTTCATCATTAACACCATTTTTCTCAGGCCAGGGAGTTTTCCCGACCTACCGTTTCGTTTTTTTTTCATAACTTTGTTTGATTTTAATCGTTTGTATTAGATCGACTTTTTATGCAGAAGGTGTTGCGACCACCTTCTGTATTTTTTATTGTATCATTTCGACTACGACTGTTTTATCTGTTTTTTTGAACCGGATATTCGTCGTCAGTTCCAACATTTTCAATACCTTCGATAAATCCGAATATTTAGGAATACTCCCGGAGAATCGTTTTATTTTCAGGCTTTCCCCAGCAAAAAAGAAACTGACATCATACCAGCGTTCCAGTTTCCGGGTCACCGCTTCCAATTCTTCACTGACAAACACAAAACGGTCTTGTATCCAGGAACAATAAAGGGCGGCATTCACTTCTTTCACCTCGATTCCCTTTTCGGTGTATATCGCCTGTTGTCCGGGCTTCAATAATTGTTTACCCTTTTCACCGCTAACTTCGACACTTCCCTGCAACAAGGTCGTGTATATCCCCGGTTCTCCCTCATAAGCAGTGACGTCGAAAGAAGTTCCTAACACCTCGACTCGTTGTTTTCCCGATTGTACGATAAAAGGCCGGGCTTCATTCCGGGCAACCTCAAAATAAGCCTCTCCTTCCAGGGTCACTTGCCGGTTTTTACCTGTAAAACGAACAGGATACCGCAATTCCGATGCACTATTCAACCATACCCGGCTCCCATCCTCCAATACCAATGTATATTCGCCTCCTCTCGGGATTCGCAGGATATGCCATTCTTCGGGAGTTTCCTGCTGTAAAGAATCCTGGTGATAAGCCAAACGCCCCTGATCGTTGATCCATAAGCGTTCCCCTTGCCCGAGCGACAAACAAGTGTCTTTTATACCGTTCAACACCAATTCTTTTCCATTCTCCAGCACTAACACCGCCTGCTGGTGAAACTCCTTCGGGCCGACTGCAGCCAGAGTCATCTCTTTACGGGTATCCGGCACGAAATACAGGAAACCGATCCCTCCTATTATAAATAAAATCACCACTGCGGCGACATACCGCCAATAGCCCGGATGGATTTTACGGCGATTCGTTATTCTACAATAACGTTCCAGCTCTTCCCACCTCTTCGCTGTATGAAAAGAAGCATAAAGTGACAAAGTTCCTTTCAGATTCTCTCTTGTAGTAAAAGTATCGAACCACTCCTGATTTTTAGGATCCTGTTTTAACCAGCAGGCCAATTCGGCCTCATCCTCCGGTGTCAGCTCTCCCTTTATCCAGGCAGCCACCCAACGATAGATTTCCTCGTTTTTATCCATAACATTTAATCTTAGCCTGATCAGTACTCCTTCAATTCGTATATCTACACTGAAATCGGTATTTCCTCATCCTTGATTAATCAGAAAGTCCGAAGGTCTGACACCGATCAATACCCAAAGGACGCTAATCATTTCTGAGTATTTTAATCCTTTTTACTATTTAAACACACCCGATAAGGAAATAGGTGACAAGAGGTATGAAAAAAATTAAAATTCGAAAAAAAACAGAGTCATATAGACGAAAAGTTCTCCCAACCGTCCTTTCAGATAGGCCTTGGCCCGTTGTTTTTGCGTCTTGACCGTATTGACAGAAACCCGCAGGAGTTCGGCGATTTGTTTTTCTTCTTTTTCCTGAAGATAAGCCATATAAAAGATTTCCCGGCACCGTTCCGGTAATTCATCGATCGCTTCGAATAATTCGGTTACCACTTCGGATTCCATCTGCCTGAGGAGGAAACAATCCTGATCTTCTTCGGATTCCGGGACAGCTTTACGATCATTCCTTGCGCGGATTTCCAAATCGCGCAGATAGTTCAGGCAGCCGTTTCTGACACTGGTATACAAAAAAGTACGAATCGTCTTTTCATTGGGAAAGGCGGACAAATCGTATTTCCAGAAAGCGACGAATACATCTTGTACCAAATCCTCCGCCACATCCTGATCTTTGATTATCCGGGAGGCAAAAAAGCACAATGGACGATGCCAGGAATAAAAAAGCTCCTGGAAAGCTTCTTTTTCCCGTTGTTGCAAACGCCGTATGAAATCTTCCTGATTGATCACTGCCCTTATTCCTACTTTGTGCGTATAAAAGTAAATAAAAACAAATAAAGGTGCAACCGGTATTTCCGATTGCACCTCATTTTCAGCTTACACTTGTCCGCTTATTATTTTACTTCCCAGGTATCCCCGCTATTCAGCAAGTCTTCCATACAATGGATCTTAGAAATTTTCTTCACTTCTTCGATCTGATCGTCCAGAGCCTGATCATAAGTATGCGCTTCGACATCACGGATAACTCCCAGGGCAACCGGGAATTCCGGAGCTTTCATATTGACGAGCATCCAATGCAGGAACGGATTGGGATTATGTGCATCGTGAACCAGGATATCTTTTTCAGTGATACCGTCTTTACCGATCTCGACCACTTTCAGCTCACCTGATTTTGCCAATACCAAACCTTTATCTTTGTTTTTACCGAAGATCATCGGTTCACCGTGACGCAAAACGATCTGACGCTCTTCTTTCAACTCTTTATCCGTTACAGCAGAATGAGCACCATCGGCAAAGATGACACAATTCTGAAGCACTTCTACCACAGAAGTTCCCTGGTGTTTTACAGCTGTTTCCAGAATTTCAGCGGTCAAGTTCACGCTGGTATCGATCGAACGGGCGAAAAATTTACCCTGAGCACCGATGCAAAGCTCTCCAGGATTGAAAGGATGCTCGATCGTTCCGTAAGGAGAAGTTTTGGTTTTAGTTCCCAATTTG
>ENA-OROL01002542-OROL01002542.1-human-gut-metagenome-genome-assembly--contig:-NODE-2542-length-12596-cov-4.181644_pt1 | contig 12596 bp, 7 predicted proteins | sample MGYA00242128_ERZ509048 | MGnify/ENA primary metagenome ERZ509048 (study PRJEB26280, sample SAMEA2338750) | human gut metagenome | biome: human gut; feature: human-associated habitat; material: faeces...
AGGTCGTCGTAGGCCGAATCCTGTTCGGTGATTCTATCTTCCATAGTGGTATTTCAAAAGCCCTTCGGCGGGCGATTCTACGATGGTTTCCACGCGGCGGCCCTCCGCTTCCAGCGCCTCGCGCAGCAACGCCTCGAAGTGGGCCGCCACGCCGCCCAGCAGCGATACGGGGAGTTCCGCCGGATAACGGCTCAGGTTGCGGGACGCAAAGTCGCGGAACGACCGGAGTACCAGCTCCCGGATCTCCGGGCGGTCGATATGCGCGCGTATGAAAGGTGCGAACGAGGCCAGAAAGCGGTTGGCGTAAGGCTCGCGGTAGACGCGGCGGATGATCTCCTCGTAATTCAGCCCGTGCGCCGCGAGAAACTCCTCTTTCAGCGGAATGTGCCCCTTGAAGATGCCGTTCACCAGGTTGCGCCCCAGCACGGCCCCGCTGCCCTCGTCGCCCAGCACATAGCCCAGCGGTGGGACGTTTTTCAGGATTTCGCCGTCGCGGCACAGGCAGGAGTTCGATCCCGTGCCGAGGATGCAGGCGATGCCCTCTCCGCGGCCCCAGAGCGCCCGCGCCGCGCCCAGCAGGTCCGATTCGACCGTAATGTCCGTCGTTCCGAAGTGCGCTTCCAACTCCCGGCGCAGCTTCTCGCTCGCTTCCGGGAAGGTCTCGCCGCACCCCGCGCCGTAGAATCTCACGCTCGTCACGCCGTCGTATGGCGGCAATTCCGCGAGGGCTTCGCGTATCTGTTCGGCCGAGTGCTGCACGGCGTTGATCCCCCGCGTGCGCACGTTTGTCGTCCGTGCGCCGTCGCTGGCGATCCACGTGCATTTGGTCGATCCGCTGTCGGCTATAAGTACCATAATTCAAAGATACGGATTAATCTTCAAATTCCGGAAAAAAGCCATAACTAAATTTTTTAGTTTAAAAACTATGTAAAATAGTTGCATGTGAATTTTTTTTAGTTACCTTTGCTCCCGGGTGCATGAAAAAGGACCGATGAAGCGATGGGCGGCTGTTCCGGAGGGAGCATTGCCGGCCGGGCGTGTCCGGAAAGTCGTGGGACGAATCCGGCGGGATCGTCGGCCGCGAGGGCGCCGTTCGCCGCATCGGGACCGGACCGGGCGTTTTGCTGCGCCGCCGTATGCTGGAATGCCTCCGTTTCAACTGAAAACGATACCTGATAACGCTTGTTTGAGTGAAATATGAAAGAGAATCCTGAAAAACTGACACGCAGGGAAGAGGAGCTGATGCGCTGCTTCTGGGAGCACGGTCCGCTGTTCGTACGCGAACTGGTGGCCCTTTCGCCCGATCCCAAACCCCATTTCAACACCCTTTCGACGATGGTCCGCGCGCTCGAAGCCAAAGGCTATGTCGCCCACAACTCCTTCGGCAGCACCTACCAATACTATCCGGTGGTGAGCGAGGAGGAGTTTTCGCGCTCGACGCTCGGCAGCGTGATCAGCCGCTATTTCGAGAATTCCTACCTCGGGGCGGTCTCGGCGCTGGTCGAGGAGGAGAAGATCTCGCTCGGCGAACTGCGCAGCCTGATCGACCGCATCGAAAATCAAAACCGGTAGCGCCATGTACGACCTGATGATTTACAGCCTGAAAGTCGGCGTCTGCCTGGCTGTCTTCTACCTCTTTTTCAAATTGCTGTTGAGCCGTGAGACCTTCCACCGCTTCAACCGGATCGTGGTTCTGGGGGCGATGTTCCTTTCGTTCGTGCTGCCGCTGTGCGTGATCACGGTTTACCGCGAAATCCCCGTCCTGCCGGAAATCCCGGACGGGGAGGCTGTTGCGACGGTCTTCGCCGAACCGCTTTCCGAACCTTTTCCGTGGGAGATGCTCGCCGGGGCGGCATTCCTGCTCGGGGCGGCCGCCACGCTGCTGTGGACGCTTTGTTCGCTCATCGGAGTCCTGCGTCTGATCCGCGGCGGACGTCGCGAACGGCTGGAGGACGGGGCTGTGCTGGTGCGCACGGAACGGCCCGTGACGCCTTTCAGCTGGGGACGCTATATCGTGATGTCCGAGAGGGACCTGGCGGAAAACGGCGGGGCGATTCTGCTTCACGAACGGGCGCACCTGCGGCTGCGTCATTCGCTCGATTTGATCGTGACCGACGTTGCGGGCTGCCTGCAATGGTTCAACCCCGCGATGTGGCTGCTGCGCCGCGAACTGCGGGCCATCCACGAATACGAAGCCGACGAGGCGGTGCTCGACAGCGGCGTCGACGCCCGGAGTTACCAGATGTTGTTAATAAAGAAAGCTGCCGGCGGGAGGTGGTACTCGATTGCCAACAGCTTTAATCACAGTAAACTTAAAAACCGTATTACCATGATGTTGCGTAAAAAATCGTCGCGGTGGGCCGGGGCCAGGGCGCTCCTGCTCCTGCCGCTCACGGCCGTCGCCCTGGGGGCTTTCGCCGAAACCGCTTATGTCTTTCCGGAAGACAAAGGTAAAAAAGAAACCAGTACGATTTACATTCGGGGGTCGAAATCTTTTTCCGATGGGCAACAACCGCTGATTCTGGTCGACGGCCGGGAGGTGAAGTCGATGGACAGCCTCGCTGCCGACCGGATCGAGGCGATCACCGTGCTCAAGGATTCCGTTTCGATGGCTGTGTACGGCGAAAAGGCCGCCGACGGCGTGATTCTTGTAACGCTCAAAAAGACCGGAGAACCGGGCGATGGGGCGCAGGTCCCGGGACTGAAAGGCAAAGTCGTGACGGTCACCCGGGCGGACAGCGCCGGGACGAACGAGTCGACAACCGTGCGGGTGATCGGTCACGGTACGAGGCCGAAAGACGGAACGGTTGTGGTGAATACGGCCGGAATCGCGAAATCGTATCGGTTCAAGGTCGAGAACGGCTCGTCGGTCGAGTCGAATCCTGTATTTATCGTCGACGGCGTACAAGTGTCTGAAATCGAATCGCTCGACCCGGATCAGATTGAAAGCATGTCGGTGATCAAAGGCACGAATCTCCCCGGGGAGTTTGCCGACAAGGGGTATGAGGGCGTGATAACGATTACGACCAAACAGGCGGCTGCCGCGCAAAGAGCCGCCGCGAAGTCGGCCCGGGAGGGTATCGAAGCCGGGAGAGCCGGGATCGAAGCCGCCCGCGAAGGGTTGAAACTGGCCCGCAAGTATATGAGTTCCGATGACTGGAAGCAGGCCCAGAAAGCGCTCGACAAGGCCCAGAAGGAGCTTGAAGCGGCCCGCAAGGAGACTTCGGCACAGCTTTCCGAAGCGCAGAAAGCGGTGGGAACGTCGCTTAAACTTTCGGCGGACGCCGGGCATGCCGATAAGGTGACCATTCAGGGCACTCCGGAGAGTTCGGTGTCAGTTTATAAGGGACAGGTTACGCTGAAAGGCGGATTTCCCGACGGCATGCTGATCCGTATCAACGGCAGGGAGGCCTCGAAAGAGGATGTTGAACGGCTGGAATCCGGGAAGATCAAGCGCATGGAGGTCTACAAGGGCGACGAGGCCGTGAAGCGTTACGGCGAGAAGGGGCGCAACGGCGTGGTCGAGATTCGCGCCCGCAGGTAAAGGCTTAAAGGAAAAACCATAAGCAGATAAAAAGTTCACGAAGGCGGGGGATTCCACGGAATCCTCCGCTTTTTTGTGCGTGCCTATTTGAATTCGACGATCTCGGGCCGCGTCGGTCGGTAGCGGTACTGCTCCATGCGTGTCGGGTTCGAAAGGCGGAAATATTCGCTCTCGACCAGTCCGCGTTTGCCGAAGGCCACGCCCAGCCGGATCTGGATCGTGTTGAACACCAGCCGTTCATTTCGCAGCCGCACGCCCAGTCCGAACGAGGTGAAGAAGTCGTTTTTGAAGATATTGGGCGAATAGCCGATCAGCCCGAAGTCGGCGAACCCGAAGACGGCGATGCGGAATCCCAGCGGCTGGTAGGGGGTGAATACCACCGTCTCGGTGTTGAGGATCATGCGGTTGGTTCCGATGATGTACTCCTTGAGGGCTTGCAGGCCGTCGGTGCGCGTGAAGCGGATGCTCTCGTCGCTGCCCGTCGCACGGTTCCAGCCCTGCGTGTAGTTGAAGGCGAGGAACTGGCGGATGCGGCTGCGCTTGAACAGGAAAAGGTTGGAGAACCACCGCAGGTCGACATCTACGGCGCTGCGCTGCCACATGCCGTTTTCGAGGTCTATGTAGCTTCCGAGCGTGAAGCCGCCCATGATGTAGCCCAGTCTGCGGAATCCACCCGTTTCGTAGCTCGCGCCGAGGTAGAGGGCGTCGTTGAATTCGCCCCACGAATAGCCCGTCGTCACTTCGGCCTTGTAGCCCGTCGCGAGGTACTCGCGCGTACCGAATCCGTAGATCATGTTGGCCGTGTAGAATTTTTCGCGGTAGAGACCCCCGCCGACCAGCAGGGCGTCCTGGTCGTGCAGCGCGGGGTTGTAGTCCGGGGCTACGAGGGGCCTGCGGCTCACGCGCCGGTAGTTGTAGCGTCCCGAGAGATAAACGCTCGATTTGATCCCGCGCAGGTAGTGCGAGTAGCCGCTCCAGACGTCGAGGTTGCGTTCCTTCACCAGCAGCGACGTGTCCTGTTCGATCATGTAGCGCTTGGCTTTGATGTCGCTGTATGTAAGGCCTATCTCGTAGTCCGTGGGTTTGAGGAACTCTTTGCGCAGCCCCATGTTGAGCGTCGAGTTGTAGAAGTCGCGCCCTCCGCCGATCTCGGCGGTGTAGAAGGTCCCGAGCAGGTTGGGGATTTCGTATTCGACCATGTTGCCGCCGTAGGAGAAGTCCTTGCGGCTGAAGTTGGTCATAAATTTGAGTTTGTTGCCCGATCCGAAGATGTTGGCGTCGGAAAGCCCCACCATCGTCCGGCCCTCGGAATGCCATCCTCCGTCGACGGAGATGGTCCAGCTGTCGCGCGTGGTGATCAGGAGGTTCACGCGTGTCGAGTCCACCGCGTCGGGGAGCACCGTGACGTCGATGTCCGAGATGTAGTCGCGCGAGCGGATCAGCTGCTTGTTGCGCACGATGAGCCGCGGGTCGAGCTTGTCGCCCGAGCGGAACAGCAGGTCGCGCCGGACGACGCGGTCGCGGGTGAGCATGTGGGTTTTGTTGGCCATGCGTTCGAGCCGGTTGCCGCCGGGGTCGAAAACCTGCTGGCGTTCGATGGTGATGTCGCCGATGGTTTTCCCGGCGTAGGGTTCCAGCAGGCGGCTCTCGTCGGTGACGCGGCCGCTCATCGTGGTGTCGAGCACGGGTTTTACGAAGAGCATCCGGTAAAGCATGCGCGGCACGGCGCGCCGGCTGGTTTTCGACTGGATGCTGTCGTAGAGGCGCTGGTTGCGCGCCGATGCATCGGGATTCGTCACGCGGGCACTGTCGGGCGTGAACCGGTCGGGGGCGTGCGTGCCGGGTCCTGCGGCACGGACCGAGAGGACCGTTGCCGCCCCAATCAGGATCAGGGAAAATATGCAGAACCGGGCGAACATTGTGTCAAAGATAACGGATTTTTTCGGCAAAAAGTGCGACACAGGGGCCTAAATTGAGGATTCGATACCCATATCCCGATTATTCCGTCTCGGCGGCGGGTGCAGCTCCCCGCATAGCTTATAATCCGTGTTTTCCATCCCTCTCTTTTCTTTGCCGCGACATCCTCCCCCGGAGAAGACGAAAAAGACGGCCCGAAGGTCGTCTTTTTCCATTTTCCGTTCAGCGTGGAATGGGGTCATCCCTTCCCCGCCTTATCTGCGGCCCTCTTTGGCCTCGATGCATTCCGTGGCGTGGGGCACTTTCATCAGCCGCTCCTTGGGAATGAGCTTTCCGGTCGTTTTGCAGATGCCGTACGTCTTGTTCTCGATGCGTACGAGCGCCATTTCGAGGTTGCGGATAAATTTCATCTGATGGGCAGCCAAACGACCGCTTTCCTCTTTGGAAAGAGTTGCGGCGCCCTCCTCCAGCACCTTGAACGTCGGCGATGTGTCTTCCGTATCGTTGTCGGCGGTATGGGTGATCGTGGCGCGCAGCAGCTCGTAGTCCGCACGCGCGTTCTCAAGCTTTTTCAGGATAAGCTGCCGGAACTCTTCGAGTTCGGCGTCGCTGTATCTGGTTCTTTCGTCTGCCATAATAATCTCCTCTCTTTTAAGGTTTACTGTAAAATTAAGCAATAATTCCGATATTACCAAATTTTACCGGAATATATCAAGGGGCTATATCCGCGTCACGGCGATGCGCAGCGGTTCGTCGTCCACGTCGGTTTCGACGACTGTTTCGCCTGCCGGTTCCGCTGCCGGACGGACCTCCACGGCGAGGGTCTGCGAAGCGATGTAACCGGCGAATCGGGCGATTGCGTCGGCCACCAGGGGCTTCTGTTCGATCTCTGCGCGGATCTTGTCCGTGACCTCGAATCCGGAGTCCTTGCGGATATTCTGGATGCGGTTTATCAACTCGCGTGCCACACCTTCGGCTTTCAGCTCCTCGGTGACGGTAATGTCGAGCGCCACGGTGAGTTTTCCCTCCGAGGCGACGAGCCATCCGGGCATGTCTTCCGAGGTGATCTCGAAGTCGGCGGGCGTCACGGTGATCCGCTCCGCTCCGAGGTCGAGCACCGTTTCCGGCGCGGCCTCCACCTCGGCGATACGTTCCTGCGAGAACTCCGCGACGAGGGCGGCGATCTGCTTCATCCACTTGCCGTAACGCGGCCCGAGGGTCTTGAAGTTGGGCTTGATGCGTTTGGTAATCAGCCCCGTGGTCTTTTCGATCAGCTCGATCTCCTTCACGTTGACCTCGTTCATAATGAGGTTCTTCACGGCCGAAATATGCTCCGCCGTCGCGGGGTCGAGCACCGGGATCAGGATTTTGGTCAGCGGCTGGCGCACCTTGATCGACACCTTGCGGCGCAGGGCCAGCACCATCGACGAGACCTTCTGCGCCAGCGACATCATCTCTTCGAGGCGGGCGTCGATCAGCCGTTCGTCGGCCGTCGGGAACGCCGCGAGATGCACCGATTCGTCCTTGTGGCGGCCGCTCACGGCGTTGAGGTCCGTGAAGATGCGGTCGGAGATGAACGGCGCGAACGGCGCTGCGAGCATCGTGACGGTCTCAAGACAGGTGTACAGCGTCTGATAGGCCGCCAGTTTGTCCTCCGACATGCCGCCTCCCCAGAACCGCTTGCGGTTGAGGCGCACGTACCAGTTCGAGAGGTTCTCGCCCACGAACTCCTGAATGGCGCGGGCCGCCGGAGTCGGGTCGTAGTCTTCGAGAGATTCGGTAACGTTCTTCACCAGCGTATTCAGGAGCGAGATGATCCAGCGGTCGATTTCGGGACGCTTCTCCATCGGAACCTCCTCTTCACGGCCCGTGAAGCCGTCCACGTTGGCGTAGAGGGCGAAGAACGAGTAGGTGTTGTAGAGCGTTCCGAAGAATTTGCGGCGCACTTCGTCGACGCCGTCCCTGTCGAACTTGAGGTTGTCCCACGGCTGCGAGTTGGAGATCATGTACCAGCGCGTCGCGTCGGCTCCGTAGGTGTCGAGCACCTCGAACGGATCGACGGCGTTGCCCAGGCGTTTCGACATCTTGTTGCCGTTCTTGTCCAGCACCAGACCGTTCGAAATGATATTCTTGAAAGCCACCGAGTCGAAGAGCATCGAGGCGATGGCGTGCAGCGTGAAGAACCAGCCGCGCGTCTGGTCGACGCCCTCGGCGATGAAGTCGGCGGGGTAGACCTGGCCGAAGCCCTCCTTGTTCTCGAACGGGTAGTGCACCTGCGCATAGGGCATGGCGCCCGAGTCGAACCATACGTCGATCAGGTCCGATTCGCGTCTCATCGGCTCGCCCTTCGACGAGACCAGCACGATCGAATCGACATAGGGGCGGTGCAGGTCGATGTTCTCGGTCGAGTAGTTCTCCTTCGACATGTCGCCGACCCTGAAATTCCTGTACGGGTTTTCCTGCATGACGCCCGCCGCTATCGAACGCTCTATTTCGGCCATCAGCTCTTCGACCGAACCGATGCACTTCACCTCGGAGTAGTCCTCCGTGGCCCATACGGGCAGCGGGGTTCCCCAGAAGCGCGAACGCGAGAGGTTCCAGTCCACCAGTCCTTCGAGCCACTTGCCGAAGCGGCCCGTTCCGGTCGATTCGGGTTTCCAGCGGATCGTTTTGTTCAGTTCGATCATCCGCTCGCGCAGCGCCGTGGTGCGGATGAACCACGAGTCGAGCGGGTAGTAGAGCACGGGTTTGTCCGTGCGCCAGCAGTGGGGGTAGGAGTGGGTGTGCTTCTCGATCTTGAAGGCCTTGTTTTCGGCTTTCAGCATCACCGCGATGTCGATGTCCAGCGTCGGGTCGGTCTCGCTCAGCCGCTCGTCGTAGGCGTTCTTCACGTAGCGGCCCGCATACTCCCCGTATTTCGCGGCGTCGACGTGCGTCTTCACGAACTCCGGGTCGAGGTCTTCGATCAAAAAGAATTTGCCCTGCCTGTCGACCATCGGCTGGTTCTTGCCCGCGCGGTCGACCATGAAGAGCGGCGGGATGCCGGCGGCCTTGGCCACGCGGTCGTCGTCGGCGCCGAACGTCGGGGCGATGTGCACGATGCCCGTACCGTCCGAGGTGGTCACGTAGTCGCCGACGATCACGCGGAAGGCGTCGCCTTCCGGCTTCACCCACGGGATCAGCTGCTCGTAGCGGATGCCTTCCAGCTCGGGACCTTTCCAGCTCCCCTCCATGATCTCGTATGTGCCTTCCATCTTCTTGGTGAAGTAGGAACCCAGTAGCTCTTTGGCCAGAATGACCGTCTGCGGCCGGTCGGTGTAGGGGTTGCGGCACTTGACCTTCACGTATTCGATCGCAGGGCCTACGGCCAGCGCCGTGTTCGAAGGCAGCGTCCACGGCGTGGTGGTCCAGGCCAGGAAATAGAGTTCACCTTCGATTCCTTCGAAGAGTTTCTCGCTCTTCGCGTCGCGGATTACGCGGAACTGCGACGTGCAGGTCGTGTCCTTCACGTCGCGGTAGCAGCCGGGCTGGTTCAGTTCGTGGGTCGAGAGACCCGTTCCGGCGGCGGGCGAGTAGGGCTGGATGGTGTAGCCCTTGTAGAGCAGTCCCTTGTCGAAGAGCTGCTTCAGGAGCCACCACAGCGTCTCGATGTATTTGTTGTCGTAGGTGATGTACGGGTCGTCCATGTTGACCCAGTAGCCCATCTTGCGCGTGAGGTCCTCCCACTTGCCCGTGAACTCCATCACCGCCTCGCGGCACGTGCGGTTGTACTCCTCGATGGAGATCTTCTTGCCGATGTCTTCCTTGGTGATGCCGAGCTTCTTCTCGACGCCCAGTTCCACGGGCAGTCCGTGAGTGTCCCATCCGGCCTTGCGGTGCACGAGGTAGCCCTGCTGCGTCTTGTAGCGGCAGAATACGTCCTTGATCGTGCGGGCCATGACGTGGTGGATGCCGGGCATGCCGTTTGCCGAGGGGGGACCCTCGTAGAATACGAACGTGGGATGGCCCTCGCGGGTCGTGATGCTTTTGTGGAACGTGTCGCGTGCGTCCCATTCGCCGAGCACGTCGGCGGCTATGCCTGCCAGGTCGAGGCCTTTATACTCCTTGAACTTCATATCGGTGGAAATTTCTTCGCTAATTTTCTGACAATTGGCAAAGATATAAAAAAGATTTGAAAAACGGGTCTGAAGCGTTCGATTTATGGATTTCCGTTCCGGGAAGCGGGGTCTGCGGGGGCCTTCCCTTCGTCGGGGCTGTCCGCGTCCGGCTTCGGGGCGATGACCGCCCCGGTCGTTTCCCGTCCGGTTCTGCGCCCGGGACGGACGCGGGTTTTGGGGATTACTCCCCCGCGGGAATGTCGATCCGGAAACAGGAGCCTTCGCCCGCCACGGAGTCGACGCCGACCGAGCCGCCCAGCTGTTCGGCGATCGACTTGCAGATCGACAGCCCGAGCCCGGTCCCCTGGGTGAAGGTGTCGAGTTTGACGAAACGTTCGAAGATGCGTTCCCGGTCTTCGGGCGCGATGCCGATGCCCGTGTCGCGGACGTAGAAACGGATGTGGCCGGGAATCCGGCGGAATCCGATCGTTACCGATCCTTTTTCGGTAAATTTCAGTGCATTGCGCGTAAAGTTGTTCAGCACCTGGGCAAGCCCCTTCCTGTACTCCGTGACGGGGAATTCCGGCAGCCCTTCCTCGACGCGCAGTTCCACGCCCGGCCGGCGCTGGAGGCGGAGCGAGTCGGCGACCTCCCGGCATAAGTCCCGGGCGTCGAACTGCGTGCGCTCGATGTCCGTGCGTCCCGACTCGATGCGCGCCAGATCCAGCACGTCGGAGATGATTTGCAGCAGCAGGGTGTTGTTGCGCAGGATGATGTCGGTGTACTCCCGGCGGGTTTCGTGCCTGCTTTCGTCTGCCAGCAGCTCCGAGAATCCGACGATGGCGTTCAATGGCGTCCTGATCTCATGATTCATGTTTGCCAAGAACGCAGATTTCAGGTGATCCGCCTCCTCCGCTTTCTCTTTTGCGATCTTTAATCGTATCCCCGCACGATGACGGGCATAGGCGACTATACCCAAGCCCGCACATAGTAACAACACCAAGACAAATCCTCCTCGAAGCATCAAGATACGGACACGCGACTTTTCCGCCTCTAGCTCCAGTTTCTTACTTTGTATCTCTAGTTTTTCCACCTCTCGTTGGGTTTTCAACTTCGCTAAATCCTCGTAATATTTTACCCGCATAATCGAGTCGTGCACTTCTTTAGAATCTCTGTAAGCCCTAGCCGCTTCCATCCCTCTTCCAAGCTTATAATAGAGATCCGCCTTAAAATCCTCCACTGAGACCCAATCACTAAAGCGTTTCTTATCCAAGAGCATTAGTTCCAATTTGTTCGCCAAATCAATGGCCTTCTCATATTTCCCCGCTAAAGCGTAATAATTCATCCAAAGGAATTGAGGCAGGATTTGCTCGGCATTCATATTATTCTTCTTTTCGATATCCTCCATCATCCTCAAGTGCTGATAAACCAAGGAAGGCTCTTTTTCCGCCACGTAATACTGGGCCGAGTAATAATGATAGCGATCTTTTAAAAAAGCGACAGTATGTTCCGCATCCAATTGAGTAATGTCCTCTTTCTCGCACTCTTGTATGCAAGAATCCAATTTATTCAAATACTCCAATCGCAAATCCTTCGTAAGCAACAGCCGTAACACGTAATACCAACGCATCCTAGAGGCATTACGTTCTTCCATGCGAGATAAGATCTCCCGGCTTAATTGAATACCCTCCTCATCCAATCCTATATTAAAATAGAAATTCGCTAAAGCTTGGTTTGCCATATCCACCCCATCCGGATAATTAAAACAGGTCGCAAGATTCCTCAAGCTATCCACCTCCCGGATTACCAATCCCTGCATCCCCTCATTCGCTAAAGAATAGATATTCCATCCTTTCGCCCTACATAATTCCTCGATCCGGTTTGTCGCGATGAAAAGGGGTTCCGCTATTTTCAAATATATTCGCAAGCTATCCGGATCTTGCATATAGTAATAACGCATCAAGAATAGTAAGGCATTTCCTTTGTAATAATCGTTACGTTGCCTCTGTGCCTCTTCTAATAGCAAATCCGCATATACTTTATATACTTTGTTATGCGTATTGGCATAAAGTAATTCGTTCAAGCGTATTAGTTTACTACTATCCGGCAAAACCTTGATTTCTCTTCGTAAGCTATCGACAAACGTGTCACCTTTCGCCCTATCCGGAATAAGCAAAGTTAGAATCAACGTCCAACAACCAATAAAAAACAATCTCTTCATATATACCTTGAAAAGTTAGCACGACTATCCATTATTCAATGCCCGGCAAGTTAATAAAAATTTAAATGCCAAGACATCAACATAAACAAGTTTAATATCACATTTTCAACTTATACAACAAAAAGCCTATATCAACCAAAAAAAGATTGATATAGGCTCTTATTTCAAAGAAACGGCCGTTCTATTTATTTTGTCAAGGCAGCGATACTTTCCTCAATAGACTTAATCTTCGATTCGGCATCGGCTTGCTTTTTCTTCTCCATCTCGATTACTTTCGCCGGGGCTTTGCTCACGAAGTTCTCATTGCCTAATTTCTTCATGACAGAAGCCAAGAAACCTTTTTGGTATTTCAATTCTTCTTGAAGCTTAGCCAACTCTTCCTCCACATTGATCAGATTGCCTAAAGGTACGGCATATTCAGTCGTACGGACCAAGAACGATACAGCACCGGCCGCTTTCTCCTCTACCTTGGAGATGGAAGAGAGATTGCACATCTTAGCGATTACGGCGTTGAACGCCTCATTGTGCTCACCCACGATCTGTAATTCCAACGCGTCCTTATTCGGTATATTCTTTTGCAAACGAATGGTACGGACACCGCCAACGATCTCTTTCACGATCTCGAAAGCATCCAAATAAGCGCTATCTATAACCGCTATTTCCGGCATTTGGGCAACCATCAAGCTCTCACCTTCCTTGCGAGGCTCAAGGGCTTGCCATAATTCCTCGGTAATAAACGGCATGAAAGGATGAAGCAAACGAAGCAAGGCATCGAAGAAACCTAACGTAGCCTCATAAGTAGCCTTGTCGATCGGCT